>Ga0123342_1000882_pt1 | contig 49695 bp, 37 predicted proteins | sample Turbeawhitnodule_FD_89960 | JGI IMG/M metagenome (GOLD analysis project Ga0123342, IMG submission 89960) | Root nodule microbial communities of legume samples collected from Mexico - Turtle bean Mexico white nodule | ecosystem: Host-associated > Plants > Roots > Nodule | place: Mexico: Nepantla...
CCTCAAATTTTTATATCTTAATTATAAAGCATTAAAGTTAAATACATATTAATTATTGTTTTTATGATCATTTAATATCTGTTGTGATTTTCTTCTGCCTATCATAATTATGTGGTGTTGTGATTGTCTTTGTAATTTGATAACATAGAACCTATATTTTCTCAATATTGCACTACATTATAATTCAAACCTTTTTAACTTTTTTGCTTTGCTTTATATTAAATTATAAAAAAAGTTGGAAAGTGATAACTTCTCATACTCTAATTTCACATCCGCAATCATAGAATAATGTTTTTTCATTATTACTCTAATTCAAATTTGAACAGCAAAATTAGTATGTAAAATGTTTCAATTTTTTATTTTATGCATTATCTTATTTTGGTTTATATTTTTATTTATGAAGATCTGGTTTTTTTTATGTTGTGGAACATAATTTAATGAGAGGTCTTTTAAAATTATTATGTAAACCATAATAAACATAATTTTACTAAATTTAATGAGTTTTAATAATATTCAATCAATATGCATTTAAAAAAAAGTTTTTATGACATAATTTTCACAATCTATGTTAAAACAAAATGACTATATATATATGATCGTCTATATATTTGATTTAAAAGATTAAATATTACTATAATCACTAAAATAATATAAAATATAAATATATATTAAAAAAAAATAAAAAATCGGATACACGCGCGACCCGCTAGTATTAATAAAATAAATTGCTTTTACAACTCGTTTTTTATATATCTATTTCTAATTCTAATAATTATTTTTTATTTTGATAATTTTATAATAATTAATATTTTAGTTACAAACGTAATAAAAGAAAATAACAAAGTGTACTAGTTATTATTAAATAGTTAATTAATTGTGTTGGATAAATGCACACGCTCAATGACAACAACGACTTTTTTGTGTAAACGAGTGGGTCTCACTGTCTCGGGAAGAAGAAAAAGAGGAAAACACAGGTTCAGAAATGAAAGACAGAGGTTGAACTTACCTAGGCAGAATCGAAAATTTCGAAAGAGATTAGAATTTGAGGCTCGAGTTGGATGAGTTGAATCAGCGGAAATGGGCGCGAGTCGGAAACTCCAGGGCGAGATTGATCGTGTTCTGAAGAAGGTTCAGGAAGGCATCGAAGTCTTCGATAGCATCTGGAACAAGGTTCTTCTCTTATTCATCTTCTTCAATTTCGAGTTTATTCTGTTTCCGAATGACACGTGGCGGTTGGTGAGTTAGGTCTACGACACGGAGAATGCGAACCAGAAGGAGAAGTTCGAGGCTGACCTGAAGAAGGAGATTAAGAAGCTGCAGAGGTACAGGGACCAGATTAAGACATGGATTCAGTCCAGCGAAATCAAAGATAAAAAGGTGAAAATTCTTTCTCTTCTTTTAATCTTCTGTTGCTTATTATAGTTTTTTTTTTCCTTCCCTTCAAACAGGTCCTTACTTTCCACTCAAGCATTTATTTGGAAGAATGAGGTTAATAAGGATTGAATCCTTAATTATGAGTCAATAATAGCTCTAAAACTGTATTATGAATTAAATCTGCCAAATTCTTATGTTTTTGATGGGTTGTTTGCAAATTTTATGTATAAAGTTGTAACTGTTTGACCGTGTAAGTGTAAGAAGAAGACATAGAAGCCATCAAATAAGTTTGATCAAATAAAGATAGACTAATAAATATAGGTGAAGGAAGGCCGAGAAAAAGAACTCTAGGGGGATCCACCAGCGTACAAAGTCCTTTCAGAGAATGGATTCCATTTCAAAGGGTGCATAACTGCATTGATAAACTCACACTAAACTGTCAAATTGGGATCCAATTTGTTATTTTCTTTAGGAGACATTAGGAAGGAATTGGAATGTAATAATTTTTATTTAGTACAGAAGAAAAAAAAGGTTCTCTATTCATTCAAACTCTCTACCAATGAGATAGAGATAGAAAAGAGGAAGAATTGAGGAATTCACATAGTACTTTTGATTGAAAAATTGATATGATTTATTTTGTGCTTTTCGCTCAATGAAGAAATGGGTCAACCACTATAGGATCAAACCTTGTGGGAATTAAATTTTAGATTAAAACGTCCTTTATGATGAATTGGTTTTTAATTGAATTTGAAAATGTGGGTGGACCCATCTAGTATCTAAATGTTTTTCCTGTTGTGTCATACAAGGTGTGAATTGTTGAGGGATTTGGTAGGTCGTGTTAGAATTTGTACACACATGATCCTTATCTTTTGTTATTAAAGAAGCCTACCTCCAAAAAGAAAACGTGATGCTATGGGAATGCACATTTCATTCTAATTCTCAAACACTATATCAATGTTTTTCTCTTGATCTTAATCAATATTGTGTCTGTTGATGCCTGTTTCTTTGAGTCTGCCTCAAATGCTTCTCCAACACCTATTGACATTCCAGTGAGAGACCATCTTCGAAGAGTAATGATATAGTAGAAACTAAGCCTGATTCTTCCTCGACATTATTTCCCATATCGGATCTGGTCCCCTCCTTTGAAAATAATTGACCTATTTCTATTAAAAAATGTTGAAAGAAAAAGATTGAATGTATTTACAAATGTGATTACAATATACATTTATAGACTATTTACAACCTAATTATGGAAAGAAATAATAGGTAATTAAAGCTATACAAGTCAAATCAAATCACCAAAAGATATCAATTCTGTCCTAATAAATAATAAACAAAATCTGCTCTAATTATGAAATAATTATCTCCTAATTACGCAACAAAAAAAGTATACGTTCTACTTGCTACCCTTCCCTCCGCTATACTAACCTCGATTATCATCGACTTTCCACTTATATTATACTTGATTGTCATGATTAATGAAATTCAAAGTAGTGGTACTTGAGAGTTGGTTCCTTTTCTTGCTCAGAAATCAATTATTTGGTGTTGGTTGTTGTAAACTCTTAAAATAGGTCCTGATTGTAATATTAAACACTATAGAGCTTGCTTGATTGCCAAAGGATACACAAAAATCTCTGGAGAAGATTGTATATCCTTGATATTTTCGCTCTTGGTTTCAAAATGAAATCTATTCAACTTCTCTTCTCCATTGTAGCTATTCGTCATTGGACTTTGTTTCATCAATGCATTACTTGTTGTTTTCACAAGTCCCTATATGCTGTTGTTAAAATCATGTGTGAACTAGCATAATTATGGGATCTTGTGTGTACAAGGGATGTTGAAAGGAGATGTTGATGGCAGATTGAGAGAGGCATGGATTGTTGCGAGATCAAGAGGTTGAACGTCAAATCATGGGATCATGCGCCTTGTCGATCCTTTTCGCTTTTTGTAACTAGGGTTCGACGATCCATTTGTTGGCTAAAAAACGAGACCTAACATGAACAAAAAACAAAACCCAACACTTGTATGAACCTTTTGTTTTGCTAGGGTTCCCAACCATGGCGCAAATTAGAAACGAAGGAGACTATAGATGATGCACGCACCTCTTAGTGTTGATGTTGACATTGTTGTCGAATAACCATCACTATTGTTGCCAAAAGCTATCAAAGCAGTCATGCAGCTCCAGTGATGCTAGCTTCACCGTTGTCAGCATCCTAACACTCATGACCATCATTGTTGGTGTTGCCTTCACAGTTGCCGATGCTTGCTCGCTCAATGTTATGCTTTGTCTTTGCTTCTTCTGTTATTGTTGGAGAATGTTCTTTGTTCTTTCTGGAGAGTTCTCCATTCTGTTTAGAATTTGAAGGAGAAAAAAATGGCGTTAATTGAAGATATTACAAAGTTGCTGCACTATCAATACCACTCTTTGGATGAAACATCTTGTCCTCAAGGTGATATTGGAAGCAAAGTTTAGTCCACTTCTCCCATGTTGTGTTCTCAGCAAAAAAAACCATAACCATTGATCCAAAACCATTTGAATAGGTGGGGTTGTGGAAGTGTCCAATTTGGAATCAAGAATAGACAGGGGTTTCACGAGTGGGTGACGGTCCAAAGTTGTAAGTGAGCCTGAGTGGTTGCTTGGGGATCATGAAGCAATTTGAGCATAGAACAATGGGAAACAAGATGATGTGAGAAGTCTTAGGTAGCTAAGGTTGATGTAAGCAATTGCACCAATTTTCTATAGAATAGAAAAAGGATTGTAAAAGTGCTTGGACAACTTATGATAGTAAGCGTTGGTAATTGAAGATTAATGAAAAGATCTCATTTTAAGATAAACCCAATCCCTCGTTGTTGTGAGTTGATTTTAAGATTGTACATTTTATGGGTTGCACTTTGTTTATGAGTTTTTGTTTTAAGTAAAATATGGTGAGAAATTCAAAGAAGATTCCCACTGGACACGAACTTAACCAAGTGGTTAAGTAAGCGTGAAGGTTCACTTCTAGAGGACAAAGAGAAACAATTGTATGGTGAAGATGATGATGAGGTGCGAAATTAAGACAAGGAGCAAGATAAAGAAAAACAATGTAAAAGCTGAAATTAAAGAGTAGAGAAAGACATAAAATGGAATGGAAAGTGGTGCAAAGAAGAATGAAAAGGATGAAGGGATGAATAAAGCTTATGGAGTAAGGCAATGAATCATGCCACTTGGAATGGTGGAAGACTCCAAGATGAGTTGTGAAGCCGCCACTTGAAGTGCATGAACATTCAAGATAAGACAAAAAAAGGAGAGCACTCAAGTCTCGCTAAACACTCCTGCAGAGTTTATTTTCTATTTCCAAATTCAATGTGTTAATACATGGGGCAAGACATCCTTTATATAGGAAGGAGTGACTTGGAGAGCAAGATGAGAGAGAGGTAGAAAGGGAAGGGATGAGGGCAGCTCCAAGGGTTGACTATAGTCAATGCCACCCCTAGGCCTAGTTTCTAGAAACTAGGTTTAAAAACCCTAATCCTAGGTGCATTGTCATGAAAAGTGGGCTTTGGCACAAACCCAAATTATACCCTACTCTAGCTTATTCTTCTATTTGGAGCCCCAGTGTGATCCCAATTTATTTATATAAACTTGTCTTGTGAAAAGACTAGAAGGAAGAACATATGATATTTTGTTTTATATTTGGTTCTTCTTCTACTGAGGCTCTCTCGAGGTTTGGTGGGACCTGGTCTTGTATGCTGAGATGACTGACCTAATTGTGAAGTATTTGTTGTATCCTTAGTCATCTGCTTGTCGAGATGGTTTGTATCACTTGTAGAAGAGTGAACACCTCAACACTAGCATCTACGAAACACTTCATTGCTTATTGAGCCTTTTGTAAATGTTTGACAAGAAGTGAATTGAAAAATAAAGAATTACTTTATTGATATCAATTATACAAATTACATCCTCATAATCTTTATCTGTAATAACCAAAACCTTTTAAAAAAGGAAATAAAAATATGCCTTAATAAATAGGAAGATTTTGAAGATTCTTTTTCCGAATTACTATGGAGATATTGAGAATATGTTTTATTCTAATAATTTGTTGTATACAACGCTCCCTCTCAAGTTGGTAATTGACTATCAATCATTCCTAACTTTCTTATAAGATCATGGAATTGGCTATGAGGAAGCCCTTTAGTGAGAATGTGTGAGAATGTCTGCTCTATGAAATCCTATAGGAACATGAGTTGTAAGCACTAGGCCTCTGTCAAGGTTATCTTTGATAAAGTGCTTGTCAATTTCAATTTGTTTGGTCCTATCATGTTAGACTGGATTATGGGCAATGCTTATGGCTAACTTGTTATCACATCACAATTGCATAGGGATGTCAACCTTAATTTTGAGGTCATCAAGTATGGTTTTCATCTAGAATTCTTCACACACACCTTGAGCTATTAGGAAATGAGTTTTAAACCTAAGTTAACCCTGCAAAACTAGCTTGTAGGGGGAGGATGCCCTCATTCATATATTATAAGTTATCTTATCTTTAGACGTGGGATTCCTCTTCACGCTGAGGCTTTTATATCTTGAGCATTGAACTAAATATTTGTGGGTGGTCTAACGAGAGCCCAATAACGAATGCGTAATAGCTCCAAAGAACTTGACTGTAAGGTGAGGAATGCTTTCATTTATATACTAAAAATTGGTTTTATCTCTAGTTGATGTGAAATATCAAACATGAACAAATTTAGCTTCTACACTAGAACGAGATATTTTATCCTAATTTTTTATTATCCATGTCACTAGACTTTATCCAAGAAAATTACAGTGTCTAGATGTAGATTTTCTATCAATAACGAAACCCACATAGTTTGTATCAGTATATATCTTCAGGGTCAAAGTGTCTCCTTTCCTGAATAATTACTCTTTTCCTAGGCTTGACTTTAAGTACTAAAGAATTTTGTCAATTGCTTGCATGCGTTTTTCTCTATGATCATGCATAAATTGACTTATCAGACTAGTTGTATAAGCAATGTCTAGTCTCGTTTGTGATAAAGAAATAATTTTTCTTACAAATCTTTAATATTGTTTTTTTTTCTAAGGAGAACTCTCTTCAATGCCAATTCTATTATTCTATTCAATAGGGATTATGAGGTTCTACATCCTAGCTTACTTGTTTCGACCCAGTTCATATTTTCTTTGAGACGAAAATCTCTTTTTTTGAATAAGTAACCTCTTTCTATTCCAAGGAAATACTTAAGTTTTTCCAAGTCTTTCATTTCAAATTGGGCAGCCAATTTCTCTACTTTATCATCTGTTGCAATAATAATGTCATCCACATAGACTAACAATAGTATAAGTTTACATGTAATGAAGTGTTTTATGAATAAAGTATTTTCTCCTTGACTTTGCTTATATCCTGAGGAAACTATTGCTTTAGTAAATCTCCGAAACCATGCTCTTGGTGATTCTTTAAAACTATATAAGACATTCTTTAGGAGGAATACCTTATTCTTTCCGTCATGATTTTTCAAATCCGTGAGAAATCTCCATGTACACTTCTTCTAAATCTCCATGAAGAAAGACATTTTTCACATTCATATATATATATATATATAGATAGATATATGTATTAAAATAAAGGAAAAAGAAAAATAGGATAAACCCCTTGTGTAAAAATGCACACATAGGGTTGTTTATTTATAGATGAAAATAATAAGAGAAATTATGGGCTAAGTCCATTACATTAAACACTCCCCCTCAAGTTGATGCATATAAATCGTATGTAACAAGCTTGTGACAAATATAATCAATTTTGGGTCCCAAGTGAAGATTTAGTGAAAATATCCGTTAATTGATCATTTGAATTAACAAACTTAGTTTTTATGTCTCCAGACACAATCTTTTCTCGAAAGAAATGACGATCAATCTCAATATGTTTGGTCATTTCGTGAAAGACGACATTTGAGCTAGTATGAAGAGCAACTCGATTATCACATGAGTGTCATTTGAGTGACCTCTCCAAATTGCAATTCTTTGAGTAATTGTTTTAAGCTAAGTAAGCTCACGAGATCTTGCCAACACCTCCACCCCTCTTACTTCGAAAGTTGAACCTGATCTTCTCATTGCCATTCGTAAAGGTATACATTTTACCCATAATCCCTTTCCACATTATACTAATTTGAGCATAGACTATCTCAACCTTTTTATACCTGTCTTTTGTCTATTTCTTCTGTATCTATTCCAAAATTTGTAGGTAATACCTTAGCCCATCCTGGTTGACTCAGGCCATGCTTGATGAAATGAGTGCGCTTCAGAATAATGGAACTTGAGAACTCGTTCCTTTATAGTTTGGAAAATCTGTTGTTGGTTGCAGGTGAATTTTTGCTATCAAAGTTGATCTTGATAGTACTATTGATCGTCTCAAAGCTCGTCTTGTGGTTAAGGGTTATACCCAAATTTTTGGTTTACTATGGTGATACTTTTTCTTGACCTTTATCAATTGGATGTCAAAAATGTCTTTCTTAGAGGGGATTTGCAAGAAGAAATTTATACAGAGCAACCTCTCAGTTTTGTTGCTCAGGGGAGTCTTTTGGATCAGTATGTCGTCTCCGCAAATTTTTATATAGCTTCAAGTCATCAAGGGTTTGGTTTGAAAAATTTAGCAATGTTGTCGAACAGTTTGGTATGACTAGTAGTGAAGCAAATCATTCTGTTTTTTACTGTCAATCGAGTGTTGGGTGTATGCATCTTATAGTATATGTTGATGACATTGTTCTTATAGGCACTAATCACCATGACATATCATAGTTAAAACAACACCTTTGTCAATACTTTCAAACCAAAGATCTTGTAAAACTCAAATATTTCTTAGGGATTGAAGTAGCACAATCCAATACTGGTATTCTTATCTCAAAGAAAATATGCAATTGGATATTTTGGAGGAAATTGAGTTGATGAATTCGAAATTTGTTGATACACCCATGGATTCCAATGTCAAATTTCTACCAAATCAGGGAGAGCCTCTCTTAGATCCTGGAAAGTTGAACTGTCTGACTGTTATTCATACTGATATTTTCTTTTGCAGTCAATATGGTATCTAGAGCACAAGTTTGGGGTTCAATTTTCTCTGGTGAACCCACCCACTGTTCACCGGTGTTTTCCAGCCGCCACCCCACCACGTCCTCGCTGTCGGAGCCTTGCCGAAAGCTCTAATCCCATATTAAGAATTGAACTTTGAGCCTAACTTAACCTTACAAAAATAATTCATAAGATGAGGTTTACATCCAATTATATACTATGAATTGACCCTATCTTTCTAGTCAATGTGAGATCTCGAACAATATGTATGTATATATATATATATATATATATATAAGGAGAAAAGTATAATATAAGGAAAAGTTATATTATGTGACACTCAACTCTTAGGCTAGGTACATACACCCAAAAAGCAGTTTTATGAAAGTTGTATGATACAATAACAACCAAAATTTTTACAGAACAGCAATGAAAGCTAAGAAACTACACGAAGTCTTATCCTATGTCTTGATGTTGTGTTTCTAGTTAATATGTAGAAGATTGGTTTTTATTCTTTGATTGAATGGCAAGTAATGGATAATCAAAGCGCATTTTAGTATGGAACAGTTAAGTCATGTTTGCTACTATGCTATGTTTTGTCTATTCATCGGTTCTATATTGCACTTTTTCTTTCTGGTTGTGCTTAGATGGTGGTATTGCTAGTTTGACTTGTTTGATCGTGTGTGGTATGAAATGTTCTTGTAGTAAATTTTGGATTTTTAACTTGATTTTGAATTTGACATTTGTTTTTCTTTTAACTTGATGTGTGATAGGTTAGTGCCTCGTATGAGCAAGCTCTAGTGGATTCACGCAAGCTTATTGAGCGTGAAATGGAAAGATTCAAGATCTGTGAGAAGGAGACAAAGACAAAAGCATTCTCTAAAGAAGGCTTAGGTCAACAGCCCAAAACTGTGAGTTTTTAGCTTGGGGAAATATTCTTTTTTATTTTATAGCATTTTGGACCTCTGTAATTGTATTTATGACAAAGTTTTTCATTCTCAATCCTTCGTGATAGGATCCTAGAGGGAAGGCTAAATCAGAGACAAGGGATTGGTTGAACAATGTGGTACGAAATTGATTGAAATGAATAACTATCATTTTTACTATTTTTCGTGAATTTGATTTGAAACGTAACTCAACCCAAAAGTTAGCTCCTGGTGTCATTCAGGTGAGAATAAGCCAAGCCTTCATTAAACACACACACACATCTCGTGCCTGGAACAGGGCATATAGAGTGTGGAGATTGTTTTAAAAAAGGGAAAATCATACTGTCAATTTGATTGTGTGGTAATCCATGGGGCCAAGTTTATTTTTTGGATACTGGAAGATGTATCAATTTAAAATCTACTGTGGGATCTGATACTATTTTGGGGCTAACTGAATTCCAAAACCTATCCCTTTAGATGAGTATTGCCCAAGCCTCTTTATAAATTGTATGGTGGCCATATTTGTAGTTGATATGGGATCTTAACAGTTATGATCGAAGTTTGGATATTACTCATTACTTTAATAGCTTGTATGCTTAATGTAACTTCATAGTACTAGGAAAATGATTAGTCATGTTTTCTTTCTCCCTAATGGTTCTTGCAAGTAGCCACATGGAAAATAGTGCAGGTTCACTGTTGACTGTTCAGATACCTATTCACTGATGAAATTTCACTTTTGAATTTGGTTCTCAACATTTTCTTTCCATAATTATGTTTATACAAGTCTTCTGTCTACTTCACATCATATGATTAACATTGGAGTTCTCTGTTTATACAAATTTATTGCCTTCTTACTTCATGATTAACATTGGAGTGTCTCTGTGTACTGCCGAATATCTAGAAGACGCTATACTTATTTGGAACTTTGAATAGCTTACTTATATTTCTTCCTCTGGAAAATATTACTTTAAATATTTGAGTAGGTTGCGGAATTAGAATCTCACATCGATAACTTTGAAGCTGAGCTTGAAGGACTTTCAGTAAAAAAAGGAAAGAGCAAGCCACCCAGATTGGTATGTGTAGTAAAGGAAATACAATTTATGGGATCGATGATTTATCTATATCAGTATCCCTGCTGCAGTTAGTATTTCCTTGTACAGCTTTAATTACATAATTAGGAGATTTAATTACATTTGATAATTAGGAGGATTAATAGGATGACAACATATTTTATATTTATTGTGTACAGGGATAGATTATATCCATCATTAATTAGGATTTTATATTATTAAGTCTTTGTATTGTATTTAAGAGCAATTGCTCTTCTACAAATAATATCAGAAACAATTTTCCTGACAATCTAAGTCATGACTATTAAAATGTTTCTGTGTTGTTGGTCAGATACATCTAGAAACATCAATTACTCGGCACAAGGCTCACGTAAAGAAATGTGAGTTTATCTTGAGGCTACTAGATAATGATGAACTAAGTCCAGAGCAGGTGAATGATGTCAAAGATTTCTTGGATGACTATATAGAGCGTAATCAGGTTTGTCTTGCATAGCTTAAACACTTTTTATTCTGTTTTTAAACACTAGAATTGAGGAAATTAATTTATGTATCCTTTATATAGTCCTTGATGAGAGTCTTGAGTTAGTTAGTGTGAGAAAATAACTCCTTTTACTAAATAGTTAGTTAGTGTGGGTGTGTAACTTTTATCAGACTGTTAGTTAGTTATAGTTATCATTATTTGTTGCATTTTGTAAGAGTAGTTTGTTACATTGGTCACTGTGAGGTCTTATTCAATCCTTCAAAGCCAGATTTAATGTAAGGTTTGTATGTTATTTATATACTCTATTTTAGCCATATCTCTAAACAATATGGTATATTCAACAAGTTGTAACTGGCCTAGTCAGTTAGATGAACTTCTGGAGTCTATATATAACTTTTGTCAATAGAAGTTCATGACTTATACAAACTTAGAATAATAAACGCAAAGTTTCTTTTCTTTTTTGTTTTCAATGGATACCATGCGAAATTTATGAATTGGTATTAAGTTTTTGGCTTCCCTATTTTTCTTTTTTTATAGGAGGACTTTGAAGAATTTAATGATGTTGATGAGTTATATAGTTCATTACCCCTAGATAAGGTGGACTCACCGGAAGATATTGTAACAATTCCCCCTGGTCTTGCTAAGGTATTTGTTTAACGATTATGGCTATGTTGCAAATACTTGAGAGGTGCACAACCGCACACATTAACACATATTGATGCATCTGTAGTTGAATGTTTTCCAGCTTCTATTTAGATACCTTTTTCTTCCTTTCTTTATTTCAAAGTTGTCATAAACTACAAATTGAAGAATTGCTTCTTGAAAATAAGTTAATGTTATGCACATTAGATTGAGATTTTTCCGCAACTAGTACGGATCTAGGAATTAATTCCCTCAATAAACCCTTTGCACACATTATTTCCCCCAACTAGAACTAAACTTTTCATGGTGAGAATTCGACTCCCAGGAAAGCGAATTCTGACCTATGTTTCTCACTTCCACAATAAAAATGTTCCCAAAATTTGGTTTCCGGGGAGGGTCGAATTCTAGGGGTCTTTACAAATGGTCGGATAATAGAAAATGACGGCGTCCACTTTAATTGTCCGTCTCCTAAATTTTTTTCGCATCCCTCATAGTTGTATCTTTTCCCATTTAAAGTAGAATGTTTTTGGTGCTTTAGGACTACAAGATCAAACATTGTTGATGAGGTTGTACTATCGCCAACCTCAACTAACCACACAAGGGAAAATTAGGTATGATGTTGTTCAGATAATAACTGATGAAAATGTTTCTGAATTGTTAACTTAGAAGTCTCAATTTTAATTTCCATTTTCTCAACGCATTGACTGCATCCAACTCTACAACAAATCTAGAACCATTCAATTTAACTAAAGCAATAATCTACTATGAAGGACTATTCCAACGGGCCACCATAGTAGAAAGTTCAAATGGTTATGGTCTAATCTACACATGTGTCAACCCTAAAAGAATGTCAATCCCACATAACTACTCTTTTAATAAACTATTTTACAACATATCGAAAATACTACAATATGGAGACCAAAAACAGGTTATAGAAATAAACTATTGTTGTCCAGCTAGAGTTGTCAATAAAACACAACACAATACAAATACAAAGTAATGTTGACGTCCAACAAATGATTAATTGTTGGAAAAGCACTCAACTTCTTAACCCAAGTGTGCAACGTGAAGATTCATCTACAAAAATGGAACAATTTGTCCAAACTAAAAATTTACACAATGCAACACCTTAAGAATTGGCTCAGGACTTACAAAATAGTACCTACATCAACCATCTAGGCAAATCAACATCCACACTTTTCTAAACTAGTAGTGCTTTCATTGTTGTCATATTTATGTTATATAAATCTCATGTATTGTCTTTCATCCACCTTTAACTAATAAATAAATTGTATTTTAATTAGTTGCTAACACATATTTCATTTCACTTTATGTTTTCTTATATATATTTATAACTAAATATTATTACATAATATTTGTTATTATACTTTATAATATATATTTATATATAACTCATTCTTTATTTATATCATACTTTATAATTTACTTTTCATTTTAAATTTTAAAATCATAATTTATGAACTTATTTTTTTATTAAACCGAATGATACACTTATTCACTTAATTTTTTTTATCATTACATACCTATAAACAATGAATAACTCATCTTTTGTTTATAACTTTTTAAACCATACAATTAATATTTTTTTTATAAAATACGCCAACAATTTTATTTAAATTTTGCTATAATTTATTTTGATATCCTTTAAAAAAATACCAAGATTTAATTCTGGTACCAATATTATAATTTACTATAATTTTTTCATCGAATTTGAAGTTTATTATAAAAATATAGTTACAAATTTATTATAATTATTCTTCGCAATTTATTATACAAATACAAAAACAAAAAATATTTATTTATTTTTCCCATAATATTTAGTTACTTTAAAATACTTATAAAATATTTAATTTCATTCTCGTTGTATTGGTATTATACTTTATAAATTTTAATATTTTAAATTTTCCAATTTTATATTTCCTTCTATTTCAATTTTGACACCCACTGACTGACCTTCCGCTCGTGTTCATTGTGGGATAAAAAATACCCCCAGAATTCGGTTTCTTGGGAACCAAATCCTGGGAAGATTTTTGTTGCAGAAATGAGAAACAGGTGCGAATTCGCTTTCTTAGGAGCCAAACTCTCACCATTCATTTTTTTTTTGATCAGCAGCCAAATTCTCACCATGATCTACTTGGGGAAATAATGTGTGAATCTATTGAGGGAATTAATTCCCAAATCCGTACCAGTTGCAGAAAAATCTCCATTAGATTTGTGTTACTGGATTGGGACACTCTTTTCTTAATGCGCTAGGACACTTTTTATGGAAAAAACTGTGATGGTAGCATTGAGCTTCAAAACAGAAAATAGTGATGGATTCTAATGATGTCATTTTAGTGGACTTGAGTTGGAACATTGATGTTATATGTGGGGACAAAAAAGGAGAGCTCCAAGTCACTCCTATCCCTTCCCTTAACATGAGAGTTGTTTTAGTACGTCCAAAAGTCCCTTATATCCAAAGTGAACCTTGGATATACCCTACTTGCTTGACCCACCGAGACATCTTCCTTTATGTTTATATATTATAATTTTTCTATATATGGATCTCCTAATTTATTTACTATTTTGGCAGGTGGCACCTGTGCTTAGCTTGAAGCCTTTGGCAACATCAGCTTCAGCATCACAAACATCTGTGTGTATTCTGCTATTCTTGCTTCTATGAGCTGAAAAAAATTGAGTCATTATTATTGAATTATAGGGATCTTTTTTTCAGAAATATTCAGTGAGAATATTTTTGCAGTTTATAAAAAACATGTTCCTGTTAGAGACACAAGGCTCACTTTGCCTTTCTAATTGTTTTTTAGTTATGGTTTTCAATGATATATAAACAATATTGGATAGGTTTGATGAGTTTTGGTTAAAACCCATGTTTATGGGAATTTTTATTTTTAATTGTCAAATGTTGTAACTTATTATAGTTGAATCAGTTTATGAGATGTCTTCACAAATTGATTAGTAGATTTAAAAGTCACGCAAGAAATGAAGAAAGTACTCAAATAGTTGTTCTAGCCCATGTTAACAATATTTATGTTACACAATGTTTACATTTTTTATAATGATATTTTTCTAATGGAACCTTTTAAGAATAGTACATGATGGTCAATCATGATTGTATTTGCACCAAGTGCTTGTGGCTGAACTACCAGTTAACAAAGAAAAACCTATAGCTTATGGGCAACTCCATTAATTGTTGGTTTGTCCTTATATGGGCAACTCCGATTTCTAATCATCAAATGCTTCTTTCCAGGAGCAAGCCGATGATACAGCTTCTCAGGATAGCAATTCTGATGTTGGTGCAAGAACTCCACCTCCTAAAAGTAGTACAGTTAGTTCTACTGCTACAACACCAGCAGGGAGTTTTGCTACTCCTGTTTCTATAAATGTTCCAGTGCCTAACTTGTCAAGTCCACCAGCCATTTCTTCAGTGACACCTGGTTCAAATTCTGTTCGGAGTTCCTTGGAAATTAGTAGTGCCGTCACTGCTTCACCTTTTGTAAATCAGTCTAGCACTATGAAAGAGGAAGAGATTAATAGTTTCCCTGGCCGAAGACCATCTCCATCACTTTCAGATGTTGCACTCATAAGGAATATCAGCAGAAACAGTCTATCAAATCAAACAACAAATAGCATACCTCTTGTTTCTGGAAACATGGTTTCCAGCAATGGGCCTCTTGGTTCAGTTTCTTCAGCTTCTGAAATAACCAAGAGAAACATATTGGTTGCTGATGATAGACTCGGAAGCAATGGGATGGTGTCGGCTCTTGTATCCCCTTTAAGTAATAGAATGATTATGCCTCAGGTTGCAAGGGCTAGTGATGGAACTTCCTCAGTTGACTCTAGTAATGCCGGCGAAGGTGCAACTGTGTCTGGGAGAGTTTTCTCCCCTTCTGCTATTCCTGGCATGCAATGGAGACCTGGAAGTCCCTTCCAGAATCAGAATGATGTGGTACACTATTGCTCTTGAATTTTCTTTTGCTATTCCAACTGTCATATTGCCTTTTGCTTATTTGTTGTACTCAAAGTGTGAGCTGTTAGTTACTTTTCTTCTCGAATTATAAGTACATCATTCATTAATGATCTAACTTGGAATTTTGCTTGTATTGCTATATTGGTTGAGCTTGCAACTTGTATATAGTTCCAAACTGAAGATAGATGTCTAACGTTATTAATAGACAATAAAAAACTAACCTACCCTAGCATGCAACCTTACCCTTGCATATCAAAAGAGACTGTTTCTGGATTTGAATCCATGACCAACCGGTCACATAGGCTTAACTTTACTGTTGTGCCAGGTTTGCCTTCAATGTTATTAATAGGCAATATCGGATAAAATAATAATGTGCAATTAGATTGTTATACTACTGGTTGTTGTTCATTTAGTTACTTAGAGGTACAGGACATCAAATCATCTAGCTAAATATTTAAGCTGTGTATGCATTTGATATCTAAAATCCATTATTTTATTAGACCGAGTCATACACATAGTTACTTAAATTTCATGCCACCCTCAGTTTTATCGTATCTTATTTCTTGTACTTATTATCTGATACAAACTGGATCAGAAGAGATGAAAAGAAAGAATGATGGAACACTTAATAAAAAAAAAGAATGATCAAATCCCCAGGTAATTTGGGAGCAGTAGCAGCATGCAACTTCACTCTTCTGTCCCTTCCCTTAGTATTTATACTCTTCCCACTTCTATTCTTTAACTAACATAACAGTGTTTCAGTTATTCTGGTACAAAGCCCAAGGTTTTGATCCTAACATAGTCCCATCTCTTTATAGAGGATCTCCTGTCACTATCATATAAGTACAATCATGTTTTATGATAAATTTTCACCTAGTAGACAAGACAAGCTAAACCATTTATACGTAAAATGTGTTTGTAGCAAATCCAATGATATGTACGGAGATCTCTGGAAGACTAGAACAAGTATATACTCTTCCAAATGAATTATGTATTCAATAATTGTTTGGCTGATAATTTCATTAATCATATAGTTGTACGGAGTTCATCACAGGTGATGATTGTAGTTTGAACTTGATTTTTTCATAAGTTTTATGATGAATACCTTTAACTAAGATTTTTCATACCTTCTCTTGTCTTTCCTTTTTCTCTTGGCACATTTCTTGAGGATTTCTTGTTCTCTTGCTTTTCTCTTTTCTATCTTATTGAATGATTTAATTATCAAAGATTAGAAAAATCTTTTATGCTTGTTTTAGTGACTTTGGTGATCTTCCATTCATTTGAGGTCAGCTGCTAATTTACATGTGAAAGTATTTTGTGGATGAGTATGTATATAGGCCTATTCACATGAAAAATGTTACTTGGGTGCACATACAGACCCATGCTAGGGAGATGGTAGTTTTTAGCATCAGTTTTGAGTCTTGTACGACTACAAATAGATCACGTAATATAGCTAAGTTTTTTTCTTGTTCACGTAAGAAGTTATATATCTTTAGTTACATAGAAGTGCATTGTTCTGGCAGGCAAAGTTGGAGTAGAATCATAACATAACATACTTAATAGTACATGTAATAATGATCTCGGACTAAGGATTTTATGGGATGGGATGGGACTTATATTTTTTTTATTCCTTTGAAGGGACTTATTTATTTTATACTTCAGGGTCATGTTCGTGCAAGAACTGAAATAGTTCCTGATCAAAGGGAAAGATATTTACAGAAGTTCCAGCAAGTGCAACAACAAGGCCAAAGTGCCCTTCTTAATATGCCATCTTTTCCAGGAGGGAATCCCAAGCAGTTTTCTTCTCAGCAGCAAAATCCTCTCTTCCAGCAGGTATCATTTTTCTGCATTTTTTTTCTCTTTTTTACACTGAATTTAAATAATGAAGATTCATTAAGGGCCAAAATATTGATGATTCATTGTGTAGTTAGAAAATTAAAGATTTTATCTACACTTTAACACCTGACTTCAAAGGTAGATTTGCTGAGCCTTTTGCATTTGCTGGAATCCTTGAGTTATCTAACCTAAATATGCAAGTCCGTGCATTTCTTCTGATATATTCGTCATTGTTTTTGCTTGGGCTCTATACTGTATGCATACACTTGGTTGCAAATACATTTGGGAGTTGAATCTATTGCTTTTGTTTTTTCAGGAATCATAAAGAAATTTAGGAGAAAACAGTAGTCCCATTATTTTCTTTCAATTAGTTTAATTATACAACTCATTCTGATTGAATTGAAGCATTTATGAAAACAGTTTAAATTGCTAAGACCTCTTATACATGCTTTAACAATTGTTAAATTAGAGGAAATAGAGCGATATTGAGTTGAAATCGTGTGTTTCTGAGACAATAGGAATTCTTTATTTATGTTGAGAAAACAAAATAAATATGTACAGTGGAGATTTGATATTCTATAATAATAAATATGATGAGAATAAATAAAAACTTTCCTAATAATACATATATACTCAACTTGCTACAAATATGATTGATCCTTGGTCCTCTTAGAGACTTGGTGAAAATGTTGGCGAACTGCTCACTAAAGTTGACAAATCTAGTGGTGATGTCTCGTGACTTCCACTTTTCTCTTATGAAATGACAATCTACCTCTATGTTAGAATGAGTCATCTTAGATAGAATTTATTGAGAAGTTGTGTGCTCTGTTGTACCTAGTTTCTAGATATGATCGTTCTTATTCTCTTCTCTTCCCTCTCGTTGTATCTGTTAGATATAATTAGCTATTATTAGTTATTATGAGATATTATAGATATTGTTAAATATTTCTATTTATGTAATGGGCCCAACCCATATGTTTCTTTTCTTATATAAACATAACCCTATGCGTTCAATATACACAAGGGATTTACCCTATTCTTTCCTTTTAATATGGTATCTAAAGCATAGGGCTAGGGTTCAATTTTTATTGGTGAACCCACTGTTCACTAGAATTTTTTAGCCATCTTCTCACCAGAGTCGCCACTGCCTCGTTGGAGTCAACACCGAACTTTCGTCGGCCATTGGACTCTTGCCGAAGTCGTCGCCTGACTCTTGTCAGAGCCGTCGCCGGACTCTTGCCAGACTCGCTGCAAAAGCTGCCACCGGAGCCTTCATCATTGTTGCTGCCGCTAATTGACCGGTGTTTGGATTTTTCCTTATCATCTATGGCATCTTTCGTTCCCTCTTCCGCTTTCGCTGCCACTGTGGCTTCTTCCGTTGTCATTATGTTGGATCCGTCTATTTATACTAATTATGTCAATATTCATCTCTCCATTGACAAATTTGATGGAATCAATTATGAAACTTGGACCTCAGATTTTAAATTATGGCTTAAGAGTCAAGGTTATGTTCATCATCTTACCCATCCCAATGTTGCTGAAAATGAGGTTTCTCGTTGGTTGAAAATTGATGCACAATTATGCATTCTTATCAAATTTACCATTTGCTCGTCTTTAAAACAATTTTTTCGTACGTATGAGATATTTTCAAAAGTTTGGGAACAAGCAAAATTATTATGCACCAATGATACTTAAAGTCTTTATGGTGTGTGTCAAAATCTCCTCATAGTTGTTGCTCCCAAACGTCTTGATGGTACAATGGCGGAATAGACATCTTGTTGAAACAACTCGTACTATTTTAATTCATGGTGATGTAACTCTGCGTTTTTGAGCTGATGTTGTTCTTAGTGCATGTTATCTCATTAATTGCATGTCATCTTCAGTTTTAGATGACAAAATTCCTCATTCTATTTTATTTCCACATGACCCTCTCCACTCCTTACCTCCCAAAGTTTTTTGGGTCCACATGCTTTGTTCATATTTTAGTCCTGGTCTTGATAAAGTATCTCTTAGGTCACACAAATGTGTCTTTTTAGGGTTCACTAGATCACAAAAAGGGATATAAATGTTTCTCACCTTCTCTTAACCGTTTTATTTCAGTAGATGTCACCTTCAGTGAGTCTTCCCTTTACTTTAATTCGTGTCTTGCTCCTTATGTGTCTTCATCTAATCAAGTTAATATTCCTATTGTAAGATTTTATTTCTCTTCTCTATAATTGACTATATCAAATACTTGAATATTTTGTTGCAAGACAAATTGCACATTCATAACCTAACTTGATTTTTTTCTACAGTGGAAAGATATATTTTAGATGACATATAGTGCTATTTGTGAGCTTTAAATGTTTTTCTGTGATTTTTCTGAATCTGGTTTGGACTTTCTTTCCATTATAACATCCCACTATATGTGCAGTTCAATTCTCAGTCTGGTGTGGGACTTGGACTCCAGTCATCAGGTCTTAGTGGTATTTCTTCCACCTCATTACCCCAGCCATCCATTTCTATCCATTCCCCATCTAGCCAACAATCATTGCTGTCAGTTGTTTCTAAAGATCCAGGTATATTTTGAAATTTTAACTTAACAATTCATATTTTTGGTAGAATTGATTCATAATATGTTATTAGAATCTAATGTTATCTTCTTGTTGGCCAACCTATAAATGTTGAACAAGCAATTTATGGCATGAGCACCCCGGATGTGTTATTAGAATAAGATAGAGTTTTAAAACTGTGAGAAGAATTTTATTCAACTTACTGAAAAGATACAGCTGGCATCAATGTATACAAAACAAGGGTTCAACTAATCTAACTAACTTACAAGTAACAAAAAGTTTTTGTATGAATATATTGTAGAAAGAGTAGTTAGGTATAAGTCAGTATGTACAAGTTTCACTAGAACGGCTCTCTTTTGTACCTCTGTCATCAGAACAACTCTCTTATAAAAAGCTTTCTGTACTATCATTAAGAAATAACAATTCAGTTCATCACTTCTTGTCCTTTGTTCTGCTTTTCAGTTTTCAATATGGTATCAAGAGCTTAGGGTTCCATACCATTTCTGAAAAACACTGAATCAAATTTTCTTCCGTGGCAACAAGTGGAACATGTAATCAAGGCTCACCAATTGCAACATTTTTTAGTATGTTTGAACATTCCTCTTTAATTCTTGATTACCAAGAGTTGTTGTGTCTTCAATCCCTGAAAACAACTTCAATATTCTCTTGGGTTGTAGACAGTCATCATTCCTATCATGTTTTGTACAAGGTTCATGATCATTTTCAAAATCAAGCTCGCACATAAGCTAGGAAACTGCGGTTTGCTTGATGATTGTATGGTTGAGGAGTAAGTTTTTTTGCATCAAAGCTCTCATTGAAGCGTCATGTTTTGTTGGTGAATATGTTTCTCTTCAAGATCACAAATCTTGGAAGGTTTACCACGGGATTTTAATTCAATTATCTGAAGGATGAGTTGAAACTCCTTCCCTTAAGGAAATAGAAGTGTTGCTCTTGCGAATGAGATATTGTCAACAAATTTCATAGGAAACTGATTGCTGATTCTGTCTCTCAATCTCACTCAGTCATAGTGTTTCTTTTACTTTGCAACAAAGTTATGATGTTACACTACAGGCTTATCTCATGTCGCAAAATTTTGATGGCAACAACTTTAATGATTTTGCTTGTGGTTTTTATCATGGTGGTTGTGATGGCTGACTGGTTCGTTGTGGCGGCCAACAGGGTGAACATGGGGGATGATTCTCCAACATCCATTATCAAGTGTGTTTCAGACACTTTGCTTTTTGTTACCATTGGTTTGATAAGAATTTTCAGCCTCCTCTTCCTAGGCCAAATGAAGAATCACATAGTATTTGGGGTTCAATGTCGAAAATAACAATATAAACTTTAGTTACTATATCTGGTTTTGCTTTTCAAACTGCTTAGATTCCGTAGTACCGAAATAAATTAGCTGGAGCTTTTCCTTGTCAATGGAACTCAAGCTATGGTCAGGTTAGATCTAATTCTAATTTGGCAAATACAACACCTACTGCTATGACTGATATTCAAGTCCTTGGATCTGACTTTAAATGGATTTTTTCTCTTCATATTAAACCAGTTATTATCCAACTTATTTTGAATTTAACTTACACCAATAGGTAGGTTTTACATCAACTTGACATCAACAATGTTTTTTTGATTAGTTTACTTGATGAGATTGTATACGCATCAGGTTTTGAGTCCTCCAACACTTCTCTAGTTTGCATATAAACAAAGCATATATAGTCTACGTCAATGGTTTGACAGATACAAAGCGCTCTTCCTCAATTTGATTTCAAAGCTAGAAAATGTGATCCCTCCTTATTTGTTTTCACTTTTTTAGTGATATACTAATGTATACTCTTGTGTACATGAATGATATCTGATTGCATAATCAGGAGAATTACTCTCTAATTAAGTGCAGATTTCATTCTCTATTTATTAGGACAAATTTGTTAGTGATTTGATTTGTACAACTTTAATCACCCATTATTTCTTGCTTTGATTGTGTTGCATAATCAGGAGAATTATGCTGTAATTAAGTGCAGATTCCATTCTATAACAGATTGCCTATTATTTCTTTCCTTAATTAGGTTGTAAACAGTTTATAAATTAAAATTTAATCACATTTATAAAACATATCAGAAATACATTCCATCTATTTCTTTCAACTTGGTATTAGAGCTCCTGATCTGGGAGACTCTGCTTCTGCAATCTTTTTTTTAGCAGCCTTCATTGCTGCAATTATTTTTCTGGGCAGCCTTCATTGCTGTAACTTTTTTTTCCTTATCTTTTCTCCATTGACCACCACCTTGCACCATTGACCGCTGCCACCTCCATTGACCGCTACTGCCACCTCCATTGACCGTCGACACCTTAAATACTGCTTTTGAACCTAACCTAAATGATTTACCTATTGCCTTGAGAAAAGAAAAAATATCTTGTGTCAAATATCCTATATCCCAATTTGTGTCTACAGTAAAACTTCTTATCCAACACCAAAGTTTTCTTTTAGCTATTGATTCTATCAGAATCCCTACATCAGTACAAGTCTGACACTAGATCGGTATAAAGCAAGGAGTTGAAAGAAATATATGGAATGTATTTCTGATATGTTCTACAAATGTGATTACAGTCTCAATTTATAGACTGTTTACAACCTAATTAAGGAAAGAAATAATAGGTAATGAAAGGAAGAAATAATGGGGTGATTAAAGCTGTATAAATCAAATCAGTAACAAATTTGTCCTAATAAATAGAGAATGAAATCTGCACTTAATTATGGAATAATTCTCCTGATTATGCAACACTCCCCCTCAAGTTGGTGAATGTATATCTATCATTCAAGTAAGATCTTGCAAGTTGCAAGTAAGATCTTTGAATTGTTTTGTAGGAAGTCCCTTAGTAAACATATCTGCCAATTGGAGTCTTGAAGGGTTGTACTCGCTGGCTATAAGACCATTATTCAACTTCTCCTTAATGAAATGTTGGTATATCTCTAAGTGCTTTGTTCGGTCATGTTGAACTGGATTGTGTGCAATACTAATGGCGGACTTATTATCACACACCAAACCCATAGGAGCTTCATATTTTATTTTGAGATCATCGAGTATGATCTTCATCAATAATAGTTCACAAACCCCTTGAGCCATGACTCTAAATTCTGCTTCTGCACTTGCAACTACATTTTGTTTCTTGCCACTCCATGTCAGCAGATTTCCACCCAGGAACGTGCAATAGCCTGTGGTGGATCTCCTATCAACAATTGATCCTGCATAGTCAGCATTAGTATATATTTTCATGGATAAGTTTTCCCCTTTTTTAAATAGCAATCCTTTCCGTGGAGAGGCTTTTAAGTACTGAATAATTCTATTTATTGCTTGCAAGTGCCTTTCTCTTGGATCATGCATGAATTGGCTAACCACACTAACTGCATAAGCTATGTCTGGCCTAGTGTGTGATAGATAAATGAGTTCTCGCACAAGTCTTTGATATTGTGTCTTCTCCACCTTTGGATTTTCCTCATCATTCCCAATCCTATGATTTTTCTCTACTGGCACTTCAGTGGTCTTGCAACCCAGCTTACCAGTCTCTTTGAGGAGATCAAGGATGTATTTTCTTTGAGAAATAAAGATGCCTTGTCTAGAGTAAGCAACGTCTATCCCAAGGAAGTACTTCAGCTTCCCAAGATCCTTCATCTCAAATTGAGCAACCAGTCTCTCTTTCAAAGTTTGTTTTTCAAACTCATCATCACCTGTAATAATCATATCATCTACATAGACCAAAAGTAGAGTGAGTTTACCATTTTGAGAATTTTTTATAAACAGAGTTTCTCCTAACCAAAATTGAAAACTGAAATGACAGAAGCAAAGTCTTTGTTATCTCCAATGACTTCCTCTTGCAAGCTATCTAAGACTAGTTCTGGCTTGTTGGAAGATCCATCCTTTTTATAGATCAATAGTCGCTGGACATGAATTAAATTTTGCTATTGACAAGTGTTACAATTCATGGATATTGCTATATGTGAGAGTCCCTTGATTTATGTTGTAGATAATATTTCCTTGTACAGTTTTAATTACATAATTAGAAGATTTAAATACATTTCATAATTAGGAGGATAATTAAGAGGATTACTAAACTAACAGTATATTTGTTGGAGATCCCACATCGACTAGAGATTAGAGCCTTTCATTGTATATAAGTGGGTGCAAACCTCAATCTCATGAGCCGGTTTTATGGGGTTGAGTTAGGCTTAAAGTCCACTTTGTAATATGGTATCAGAGCCATTTTTCGAGCCTATCCTAGCAAGTGTTTGTTTTGGGCCTATCGGGCCGCTATCGGACCACCCATAATATATAGTCTCACGCACGAGTTGGCAGTCTCGGCGTGAGGGGGTGTGTTGGAGATCCCACATCAACTAGAGATTAGAGCCTTTCATTGTATATAAGTGGGTGCAAACCTCAATCTCATGAGCCGGTTTTATGGGGTTAAGTTAGGCTTAAAGTCCACTTCGTAATAATATTTTATATTTAATGTACAGGATCATTGATCCTGAATTATAGGGCTAGATTGTGTCTATCATAAATTAGGATTTTCCATTATTAAGTTTTTGGTATTCTATTTAAGAGAAATTGCTCTTCTATGAATATTATTAGAAAGAGTTTTTCTAAGATGTGCAACCTGCATTGCTGCAACACCACAACCCTTTCTTTCTTCCACGGTATTCCTTCTATGCTTGTATTCCTTCCACAATCCTAAAAAATGTTCAATTCTCAGAAAACCCTTAACCAACCAAACATTTTGGGTAATGTTGAACTATAAAATATTCAACCAAGCCCTAGGCTTAATTCGAAAAATTTCCAAAAATGGTCTTACTTTGTCCACACCTTCTGTAAAAGGGAAGGGAAAATAAGGTCTTCTCACTAATAACCCCCCAGAGTGTTTAGACCCCAAATTTGTAGCGTGCACGAGGTAAATGTTGTTGTATTATCATGGTTGTGCAATGCCATGACACCAAAGGTGAGTGATTATGGCATGTTTCTGATGACAACTAAGGAGGTATGAGATAACTGTAAAGAAAATTATTTCAAAGTTGCTGAGGCTGCCAAAATCTATGAATTTAAGATGAGAATTTCCAATGAAAAAACAAGGGAAATTTGTGGTGAGTTAAACCATTATGAGAAGCAAAATGTAATGAAGATGTTGACCTACTCAAACACTACAAGGAAAAGGACAAGATCTACAAGTTTTTGACATGATTAAATAATAAGTTTGACCATGATAGAATTCAAGTTCTAGGGAAGGACCTTTCTTACTGTCTTACTTAATGAGACAATGAGTGTGTTTTGGGCCGAAGAAGACCTGTAGAGGGGTCATGTTAGAACCCCAATCAATTGAAAGTTCAGCCTTGCTTGTACAAAACAAGGGAAGAACTACTTCAGTTTGAACATTTGTTTGTGGATGATAGGCGGTATTCCCATACCCATCCCTTATTGTTCCAAATGTCAACTAAATTAAAAATCACAACAAAGGAAACATGATATTATCAAAAATTCAATGTTTAAATAATACTCATTTTCTTTTCTCCAATGTCAAATATCAGGAGAAAATTATAATTTCTTAAATCTCAAATCAGAGTATCAAATAACAATTAGATAAAGGTCAAAAATTATAAAAAAGAGTAACAATGATAAAATGTTTGTCGTAGAAATAAGTTATAAAACTAAGGATCAAAGAAAATTTAATATAAGTTATTTAGATTACTTAATAAACTAAAGGTGTTTTATTAATTTAAAATAGCAACAGGTATGCAGATAGACATAGGGGGAGTATATGTACATACACTTCCTTGTCCCCATACCCAATTTAAAATATCGTGTATTATCCATACTCAGTCAATGCGGGGATTCCCCATCATAATCGGGATGAGTTTAGACAATATTTAACGGGGACGGGTTCATTTGACATCCCTATCAGTGTTTTTAAGTTCAAAACTTGGATTGGATTGATGGACTTGCCATATATATGTAATGCTCTTCCTTCTTGTGTTGACATTGTTGAATCTTGGAAAATTGTAGGTACTAACACCTAGGGCTTAATCTCTAACTCTTCTAATATTATCTCGTTGCAGTTCAATAGCATCAATAATATTATCAGTTTCAGTTTCTTATTCTGCCCCAGAATTAATTTGCTCAGCTTTATGTTCATTTTTAGAGGCTTTAGTTGGAGCATAAGACAAAACATAGGGTTCAAGATGATCATCACAATTTTTTGGGGAACTTCTTAGAAGCCAAAATTGGAGAAATAAAATAGTTTCAATGATGGTGACATCAACAGAGATATACAATTCTTTGGTTGTGAACCTCTATTGCTAATGGGAAAGTATACATGGGTATGTTTAGTCACAAGCCTCACAATGCAGTTTTGAGGTATCTAGATTTTCAAATAAATAGGGAAACATAATTTTTTAGAAGAGAAAATGATGAATGTTTTAAGTGACAGTGCTCCAACCAAAGAATGTCTTTATTTTATACATTGAGTATAGACGTGGATTGGTCAACTTTGAATTCTTGAGATGGTTTTAGGTAGTAGAGTCTTTTTCTTTCCTTAGCAAGTCCAATCCTCCTCCCCAGGTCAGGGAAAACATTGATAAAATGGCCACGAAGGTTGAAAGTGGTAAAAAGAGACCAAGACTGGAGGGAAAAAACTTGAGCTCTGATACCATGTGAAAAAATGTGTAGGTTGTAGGCAAGCATTATGGAATTACTTTTCTTGATATAAAAATGAAACAATGCATTGGTATATAAGGAGAAACGAAATCCTAATTGTACCATCCCGGGTATTGGACGACTGGGCCGAGTGATATGACTGATTGGGATCGTCTTTTAAATGACTTACATGTCAAGCTATGATCATCGCTCCTCCATTCTAAGTGGAAGATGGGTGAATTAAGAGTGAATTTGCCCATGAGAGAACTGGTGATTGGTATGATTCGGCTCCTAGAAGACCTCACTCAATCTATGCTATATTTGCGAAAATAACAACCCACTACTATTGTACACTTCGAGATTCTAATGATCGGTCATTAGACGCAATCCAAATCACCTTCACTGTTTATGAGCAAAGTATCCAATAGACAATTTAATCGGCCACTAGATGATTTCAGATCGACTCCTGGATCACCAGTTTGTCGGGAACGAATCAACCTCCAAGACCCCTCGACTATATTCACGGCATAATGACCTATTACTGATATTCTTAGCTATTCATTTGTACTGTTGCGCAGATTTTTCTGGTGATTTCAGACTTTCTTACAAAGAAATCTATATTTATTATTCAATAAATCTATACTTATACAGTAAGTGTGCAATATGTACATTCATATCATATTTCACCAGTACATAGAAAGAATAGTAAATTTTGTGAAAGATCAAAAAACATCAAAGTTTTTTATATTCTGCAGATGTTGGCAATTCTAAGGTTGACGAGTCACAGCAACAGATTTTTCCTGATGATTCGGGGACTGAATCTACTGCTAGTACTGGAATTAGCAAGAATTTTATGAATGAAGATGAACTGAAATCCACGTATGCTGTAGACTCTCCGGTATATCGACCAACTCAGACCTTTATATATGCTTTAAGACACATTATCTTATATACTGTTCAACTTGCTGAAGCATATACTTTACACATGCACACACATACCTACGTGCTATGTTTTCTGCACAAAATGTTGCCATGCATCTGATTTATATCAATAAACCCTGGATCATATAAAGGTAGAGCCAGTGAGTCTGCCATCCTAGTTTGACTATGAAGATTAGGTGAGAAAAGGAATGGACGTAAAATACAATAAGTCCAAAATACCCTCACTTAATGGTCATTTGTGAGGGTATTCTGGGCTTTTCCGGTCTTTTCAAATGTATTTTTTATATTATATATTATATATTATATATTAAGCGTTACAATGTATTATGTGGAACATAAACGAAAACAACCCGCGAACGTATTCTTCTTCATCACGTTACGTTATCTCCTCTCCTCACACGGTAAGCCTTCTTCTCCTCGGACCACCCCTTACCGGCGACCTTCATCCTCCGGCGACCAACATCTCCGGCAACAGTAAGTAAGAATTTTCTTCAACTCTTTTCTTTTTCTTCATTTTCTTTCCGTTTTCTTTTCTATTTCTGGTTTTTTCAGAACTGATATATCTTTTTTCTTATTTAGTCCTTCGGTTTTAATATTTTCTTAAAATAGTTTAATTCGGTTTGCGTTCTGCTGCTGCCAACAAGTTTTGATTATTTTTTTCAGTGTCTTATTATTTAAAAAATAATAACTCGTTTGGCATTCTGCGCTGCTCACAAGTTTTGATTCTTTTCTTCAGTCTTTATCTCGGTATCTTTTTAAATTTGTTTAATCCTTTTGTGCTCATATTCAATTTTTATTAAGTTTTATGTTCTGCTTCTCTTTATTTCAATCTTTTATTGAGTAATTTTAAAAAAGAATTTAATTCTTTTGCGTTCTTATTCAGTTTTGTTATTGTTCTCTGCTTACCTTTCTCTCGGTTTCTGATATTTTTAATATCATTTTTTTGTGTTCAGCTGCCATTTATTTTATGTTTTCTATTCAGTTTCTTATCCAACTTTTGTTTTTCAGCAGCCATGAAACTTTTAATCAGAACCATCGCTTCTGATTCGAAGCCAATGCTGTCCCAAAAATCAATGTCTTCATCAACTGACATGTTCAAGCCCACTGGTGAGAAGGTTGATGTCTTATTGGAAATGGAACAGCTTAAAGACCAGAAACAATAGGAAGAGTGAAGTGATTTTTTCCTAAAAGCATATTACTAGAGCCAAAAAACATCAACTCGAAATAAGAGATGTGGGTGCTTTTAGGAAGATATCACAGGATGTTAAATTGGAAATGAAGGCAGTATTTGATCAGAAAAAGGCTGAAAACGATACATATACATATACATATATATATACATATACATATACATATATATATATATGTGTGTGTGTGTGTGTATGTATATATATACATATATATATATATACATATATATATATATATATACATATATACATACATACATACGTGCAAGACTTAGCAGTGGAAAAAGGCCCATGCATCAGCTGAAGCCAAGCCACTTCAACTACTGCCAAGAAGAACTTAAATTTTAAAAGTCCAATTGATTTTCTCTTTTCCAAGAGACCTGAAGAAAAGATCAATTTGGGAAAAGCAATGGCGGCACAAACGAGTATAAATTATACTTGGAAGGAGGCAAGAGCAAGGGCAGTTCAGTACATTGCTTGTTTCTGTTTTAGGAATGTAATTCTATTCAATCTTGCATGCTCAAAGAGTTTCAAATTGATGATTGATGTGATAGCACTTATGGTCCTTATTTAAAGCCTTCAATTGATCATGCATTGAGAATTCCACTCCTTAAAAAAGAGTTGGAATACAAGGACATGCTACGAGAAATGAAATATGGATGCTAAATTATGTTAGATTGTTGGACGGATAAGAAGAATAGGACTTCAATTAACATTTTGGTAAAGTGTTCATTGGGAACAATGTGTGTCAAAAAGTGTTGATGCTTCTGAATATGTGAAGACTGGTGAAAAGATTTGAGGTTTTGAATAGCTTTGTTGAGGAAATTGGAGAAAAGAATGTTATTCAAATGGTGATAGACAATGGAAGTAATTATTTCATGGTGGGTAAAAGTACTCACCTCAATGAATAATGCTGGTAGTTATATTTACAGCTTTTAATTTGTTGGTTTTGGTAACCTAAAGTTATTTTGAACTCCATGTGCTGTACACTGTCTTGACTTGATGCTTGAAGATATTGGACAAATCCCTAAAGTTAAACGGGCCATAGAAAGGGGCATGAGGCTTGTAGGTTACATTTGTAACCATTCAGTGGTGCTAAACACCATGAGGAAGTTTACAAACAAGACCGAGTTAAGTCAGGCATGGAGTTACAAGATTTGCTACCATGTTCCTTACCTTACAAAATTTGCACAAACAAAAGGCTAATTTTATAAGGATGTCCACGGTGGATGAATGGTTGAAGTCTAAGGGAACTAAAGAAACTATGGGAAAGAAAGGAATGGATGTTGTTCTTATGACATCATTTTGGACTGATGTGCTCTAAGTTTAAAGGTTTGGGCCTCTTGTGTGTGAGTTGAGATTGGTGAATAATGAAAATGCAAAACCGCCATGGGGCTGGAGAACCTTTGAAATACACTAGGAGACAAAATACTAATGTGGGAGGAAGCAGCTGCATCTAATTCTAGGAAGGAAAAAGGAAAAGGAGTGGTGGAAGAGGAGGAAGAGTACAGTTATAATGCTATGATGAAGGAGATGAAGATTCTGATTATTATTATTGAGAACTGGAGTATTAGAAGCTGATAATTTAGGCTTTATGTATGGTTTTACTTGATTGACTTTATAATCTATATTTGTTTAAGTACCATGACGTTTTACTATTAATTATGACTAGTATGAATTTTGAGTTTTCTTTTCTGTTTTTAAGCTTATATATTTTGTATACTAATTATTTAATATATATATATAATATATATATAAAATATTACAATAGTAGTCCCACTATCCCAGTTTTGGGGTCTACGACTTCGCTATTGACTAATATCTCTCACTGCAAAGGAAGTATTAGGTCTAATGATTGTCAAATAGATGAGTTTTGCAATCAATCTCTTGTACCTTTCAGGATATAAATTTGGTTCATGTTGCTTTGCCATTAACTTCTGATTTGTGTCCATGGGATGGGCCTACGATCAATCATCCTTGTTTCTTCCATCCTTGTTTCTTCCATAATATCCTGTACATACTTTCTATGTGAAATAGCAATGCCTTCCTTGAATTGAGCCACCTCTATATCAAGGAAGTATTTTAGGCAGCTTATATTTGTTAGTATGAAAGTTACTGAATAAATGTTGTTTCAACTCTAGAAAAATCATTTCATATGATTACTACATCATGTGACAACTAGGTAAACCAATTTTCTATGAGAAATGTTGCAATAAATAACAAAATGATATGCTTCACTTCGTGTCATCCCAAAATTTTGCCCCTGACTAAATTTTCCAAACCAAAGTCTTGTAGATTATTTTAACCCAAGAGATTGCTTCATGTGAATCTCCTCTTCCAACTAACGATGAAGAAAGGCTTTTTTAATGTCTAATTTATGGAGAATTTTTATTATTTTACCAAATGGGTTTTTTATTTAGTTGAAGAAAATAGACAAAAGTTTGAACCCAAGTACATTGTGCATATTCATCAACAAAGCTGACCAAATATCCAAAACCAAAAGATGTTACATGGCTAGGACAATCAATTGGTTTTTATCTCATTGAATAAAGACACGAAAATAAACTAGAGTTATTATCAATCTTTTATTAAATATATTCAGGTATACCAAGACTATTCATCTATAAAGCTAACAAAATATATAAAATTGAAATATATGGCTTGGAGCCCAATATCAGATTGAATAGTAAAAAAATCCGTGTTATCTTTTTTGAGTTTGCTTGGAAAAGATGATTGAACATGTTTCCCTAGTTAACATGATACACTCTAAAATCTAGAGTTGTTGGAGATCAAGAACTATTATTTTCAATTTCCATACTTGCGTTACCCAAATATGGTCATCAAAAACCTTTAGAGGTAAAGAAGAAAAATAAGGCATTGAGGGGTTAGTTTTCATATGGGAAAGGCCTTGTAATTCATGTTCTACGTCAATCAAACAACTTGCACCAAGTTCTTTTATGACAAAGGAATCAAAATTAAATGTTAAGGAGTGAGTCAATTGACTTATAGAGATCATACTATAAGGTCAATAGTGAAATAAAGAGCAAAATTTAAATTTAAAGAAGAATAGGGAGGAACATGACAAACTCAACAAGATGCAATTTTGGACTCATTAGCCAAGGTAACAATGTCAGGGAATTTAGGCGAAGAAATAGGAATTATTACCAAAAATATGGTTAGAAACACTTGAATCAGTAGTGCATGGAATACAAGTTGCTGAGGCACTTGGCATCAAAGATGATTAAGACTTGGCTATTGGATTTTAGCCTGAGAACTTTTGGCTCAAATTTTAGATTTAGATATATGTGCTGGCATTTTAAGAAACTCATACAAGGAATAACATGTTCCTTGAGTATATGTCCCATCCTTTTACAGTATGATCCTTGGGGTGACCACTTCTGCTTCATATCCTCCATGGATCCCATGCATCATTTTTCCTGGGTAGATACCATGACTGAAGTTTCAACAAATTCAGATCAAGTCCCACCATTTTTCTGGGTTAGAATATAAAGAAGACATGCCGTAAGGTTTTACATTGAAGAAACTTTTTGACGTGTCAAAATTTAATCAAAAAAATTTGGGTTCATGGCATGCAAGACCAATACCATGAACAACCTATGAAGTTTCTTTTTCATTTCATCTACCAAATCGGCTTCCAAAACCATTTTTTGTTCAACTGCAGATTGGACTTGAGCAATAAAAGAGATCATGTAATGATTTAATTGTTTGATAGATGCCAACTTCTGAGGTAAATCATATAGACATTGAATTGGCAAGGATATTTTAGGACCTACTCCAAAAGGAATTATAGGTTTTGAAAGTCCTCAAGGTTCCTAAAATGTTGGGCTCTACAGATTGTCACAACAAAACTCAGTTGGAAATCAAACTTCACTACTCTTAACTTGTCTTTTAATCTAGGTATGCGAAGACATCATCACTATAGAACTTAAATATCTCTAACTGATCGTGATGTCAAGGATCCATAGTTCCACAAAAGGTGACCAAGATAGATAGTTTTTGTCATTGAGTTTCTTTGAAGTTGTGGTTGGAAGATGGACAAAAAAAATCCAGAATTAGCAAAGGGAGGAGGATAACAACCCACTTTCCTAACAGATAAAAGAAGGAAGGGGGACCTTGAAATGGAGCTAGAAGGTGCTGACGAGGTTATTGGTGGTAGCGCAACTATTTTCTAAAATGAGAACAGTGTGTGGACTACACGTGACTAGTGGAGCAATCTAAGTACTGACTGATTCACCTGCCCAAACTGTCACTGCACGAAAAAGATAAAGAGAAACAGACCATTGCAAGACAAAAGAATTTAACACACACACACATATATATTTAACAGTTTCCTTGCATTTTATCATTATATGAAAATGAATTAGTTAGCTAAACTGATTTTAAACATGAAAGCTAGAAGACTAACTGTATGTTTGGATTTCAGTTAGGAAATTAAGTCAAGTTGAACTCAACTAGAGGTAAAAAAAAGTAACTCATTGTAACTTTTAAGTCAAGTGAAGTTTGAGTTAAATTTTGCTTCTAACTGAATCTAAAAGAATGTTAAACATATTGGGACAGTATTCTGTGGAACTGAAAGTTGGTTTGGGTGTTTCAACTGAAATACAAACATACTTAGATAGTAATAATAGTTCTTTAAGCAATAAGATGGGTTGGGTCCAACAGAAAACTTATTCTGCTTTGTACACAGCAAATATTGTGTGTGTTGTGTAAAATATATTCACGGGTGATTCAAACTGACTGTTTGACGTTTATGCTGCAGGCAGGAGGAGTACCTACCTCTCTTCCAGAGCCTGTTCAGACTTCTAGAGATATTGATTTGTCTCCCAGCCAACCATTACAATTAAATCAGCGTACTGGTAACCTTGGTGTTATAGGAAGAAATTCTACTGACCTTGGACCTGTTGGTGACAACTTTAGTGCATTAACTGCTAATTCTGGTGGAGTTCGTGATCAGTTATATAATTTGCAGATGCTTGAGGCAGCTCACCTCAAACTTCCGCAACCTAAGGACTCAGAACATCCCAGGACCTATACTCCTGTATACTTTTTTAGTTTTAATAATCCTCATTTTAATTGAATACTATATTATGTATTAATAGATTATAAGACAAAATTTTCCCTTTTTTTCGGTTATGCAGAAACATCCTACAATAACTCCTCCTAGTTTTCCTCAAGTACAGGCACCTATTGTTAATAATCCTGCCTTTTGGGAGAGAGTGGGTCTAGAACCATATGGTACTGATACCCTGTTCTTTTCATTTTACTATCAACAGGTACACGGACTTTTTGGGTGATGATTAGTATTACTCTCATTCAGTCATGTTAGCTTACATTCATTATTTTCTGTAGAACACTTACCAACAATATATGGCTGCAAAAGAGCTAAAGAAGCAGTCTTGGAGATATCACCGCAAGTATAACACATGGTTTCAACGGCATGAAGAGCCAAAAGTTGCAACAGATGAATATGAGCAAGGAACATATGTGTACTTTGATTTCCATATAGAAAATGATGACATGCAACATGGGTGGTAAGCATAGTGAACTTATAATTTCATCTATTTGCACTCATAGTAATGTTTCACTTTTGATTGGAGATGGCTATCTTTTAAAACATTGCGCAAATATCCATTTTCTTTTGTTTAGTTTAATGTCAATTTATGTAATCAGATCGGAGGTTAAAGGGGGAACAACTTGGTTCCTTAAAGGACTATAGCAATGGGCATTTAGTGTCTACTCAAACCCTACCAGCCTTGTTATCCTTGCATAAAATATGATTAGTTAATGTTTGGCACTGTGCTTTTGGTTACTATCAATTTAATTCAAAAAAATAATTTATGGATTGTATTTTCTTGTTTTCCCTTCTGGTTCAGAAATCCATTAAATGGTTGTTATGTTGGTTATTTGGCACTGCACTTCTGATTGTCCTGATTTGATTATTCTCAGGTGTCAAAGAATCAAGACTGACTTCACTTTTGAATATAATTACCTTGAAGATGAGCCTATTGTCTAGAAGATGCCCGCTGGTAAATATGTGACCTCATGTTCTTATTAGTGTTTGTACATCGATAAATTACATTTGCCTTCCAAGGAAGGAAAAATGTCTTGTGTAAAAGAGAATACCGCAGAATGTTGAATAACATTACATGCACAACCTTTGTTTTCGCATAGTTTTCTTACGGATGATGCAAAGAAATTTCTAAAGTTCGATTTTAAAGCTTGTATTGTGGATCATTACAGCTTTTAAACTATCCCTACACACTTCCATGAGGTGTGAGAAATATAAATATTATTTCTGCATGCACCTTTGTCTAAAAGACTTTGAATTGTACAATCCTGAACTTAAAAATTTAAGTGTTAGTATTCTAAGATTTTTTAATTCAGAATTTTTTTTCAATATTATTCAACATTCCTGTTCTAACAATCTTCAAATATAAGTTTGAAATTAATTTTTTTTATTTTGGATTAGTTAATCTAGAATTTATGAATTTATTCTTTTCACTTATGGATTGACTAATATGAAATTCATTAGAAAGTTTGGTTTTTATCACTAGAACAAGATGCATGTAGTGTAAGAATAATTTGTCACGCCTTTATACCAGCCATTTGCTTGCTTTCAGTTGTCAAAGAAAAATTCTTTCTACATGGAGTGGTGAGAATACCTTTTGACCCTTAATGAAAAAAAATAAAAATAAAACCCTTTCTTCATCTCTCCCACACTTCATCTCCTGTTCTTCTCCATAGCAGCACACTCTTATCATCTGCTCGTCCTAGTGTTTTTGGTTGGAGAGCACTTCTGGACCCCTTTGCCTTGGACAATCATTGTCCTGTTGTGTCGATTGGAGAAGTTGGTAAACCTTAGCCTTTGACATTTTCGCTTATGTATCCTTCTTTATGGATTAGGAAAATTTGGGAAGTTTTTTTATTACACAATCTAAAATATATTAAGTGTTTTAAATTTGGATTGTGTAATTTGAAAGATATTTTTTATCTGGATATACATCTTGGATTATACAATCTGAAATGTATATATGAATCTAGAAATATCTTTTAAATTGTATAATTTGGAATGTTATTTTTTCAAATATATTTTAGACTGCGTGATTTGGATGTATTTCTGGATGTGGAAATATCTTGTGGATTGTGCAATTGAGAATATACTTAAAAATATAAAGTATTTTGGATTATGCAATTCGGAAGGTGTTAAGTTTTGAAATATATTTTGGATTATAAAATCGGTAAGATATTTAAGGATTTTCAAATATATTCTATATTGTGCAATTCGGAATGTATTTCTTATTATAAATATTATTTGTATTAGCAATATAAGTTTATTATATTTTGTTTAGTTCAAAATTCAATGTCATTTATAAGAGAGGAGAGGAGAGGAAGAGAGAAAGGGTAGGGGTGTAAATGACTACAAGCTTCTAAAAACTAGGTCAAATGTGAGCACATTAGAGCGTCTTCTAGAATTTAGGTCAAAGGTGAGCACATGGAGTGTGTTTCTAGAAGTTAGGTTAAGGTGAGCTTTGGCACAAGCCATATTTATGCTAAGTACACCCTAATCTATTGACACCAAAAACAGGGAAAATAGTTGGTGCTCAGTCCAATTATGTGGGTAGTGGATTCTCTATCACTCAGGGTTTCATCATGCTCCTTGTGTTGGAGAGAATTCGTCCACAAATTTGAAACAACTACAAAGAAAGGAGTTGGATCGTTAACATTAAATGAATTACTTCCTAAATATGTGTTAGGCAAATCTAACTCTTTAGCATTATTATTGATTCTTTTAATGATTTGAAAGGGACCGTCACCACGAGAAAGAGTTTAGATTTCCTTTGAGTTGGGAAATGATCCTTTCTCAAGTGAAACCATACCCAGTCTCCAGATTCAAAGATCATTTCTTTGCGTCTTTATTTTCATGTTGAGCATACTTTCCTACCTTCCTTTCAATTTTTCGCTTGGCGTGTTGGTGCAAGTTTTTAATAAATGTAGCTTTTTCAAAACCATCTTTGCACAACACTTCATCAAGTACAGGGATTGGAAGTAGGTCAAGAGGTGTAAGGGGATTGAACCCATACACAACCTCAAAAGGGGTGTGAGAAGTAGTAGAAAACTCAATGTGAGGATGTAAGTCCTCCCATACCCTAGGATTCCCAAAAATAAGGCATCTTAACATTTGGGACAAAATTTTGTTGACCACTTATGTTTGTCTGTTTGTTTAGGGGTGACAAGTAGTAGAAAACACCAGTTTAGTGTCGAGTTTACCCCCACAACGTTTTCCAAAATTGACTTAAGAACTTAGAGTCTCTATCAGATAGTGTACTTCTAGGAAGCCCATGCAATCTAACAACTTCCTTAAAAAAGAAATTGGAAATATTACAAACATCATCCACTTTGTGGCATGGAATGAAATAGGCCATTTTGAAAAAATGGTGCTCTACCACAAAGCTAGAATCCATTCCGTCTTGGGAAGCCCTATAATGAAATCCATAAAATGTATACCCAAGGCATGTTAAGGATGGGCAGAGGGGTATACAAACCATGGGGTTGAACCTTAGACTTAGTTTTCCTACACGCTATGCATTTATCACAAAAGTTGTGTACAGATTTTCGCATGTTGGGCCAAAAAAATTGTTCATGTAAGGTATCTAAGGTTTTTGCTACCTCAAAATATCCCATTAAACCACCCTCATGTGCCTCCTTCACAAAATATTGTCTCAAAGATCCTTGAGGCACCCAAAGTCTTTTTCCTTTAAAGAGAAAACCTTCATGGATGAAAAAGTCTTTGTGGGCTCTTTTTTATCACTCTTGCAATATATGAGAAAAATGAATGTCTTGTAAATTTCCTTGATGTGATCGAAACCTAAGTATTGAGTGTTTAAGAAATTGAGCAAGGTGTGTTTTCTAGAAAGAGCATCAACAACCACATTTGACTTGCCTTGCTTATGTTTGATCACATAGGGAAATTGCTCAATAAACTCTACCCATTTGCTATGTCTCTTGTTAAGTTTGCTCTGGCTTTTCAAATATTTAAGAGATTCGTGATCACTGTGTATCACAAAATCTTTTGGAAAATGGTAATGTTGTTAGTTTTGAAAAGCCCTAACAAGAACATAAAGCTATTTGTCATAGGTGGAGTAGTTGAGGTGACTTCCTTTTAGTTTCTCACTAAAATAAGCTATGGGATAGCCCTCGTGAAGGAGGACAACCCTAATGCCTATATTAGAGGCATCACACTCAACTCAAATGACTTAGTAAAGTTTGGTAGTGTTAAGATGGGGGAGCTTTGGTCAAGTTGTCTTTCAAAGTTTTAAAAGCTTTAGCTTGTTCTTGGTTCCATTTAAACACTACATCTTTTTTTACTATCTCATTTAGAGTTACAACAATAGTATTAAAATTGTTCACAAATCTTCTATAGAAACTAGCTAACCCATGAAAAATTCTCACTTTGCTAACATTTGTGGGTGTAGGCCAATTCCTTATTGTTGCTACCTTTTGTTCATCAACATGTACTCCTTTAAAGCTATCTACAAACCTTAAGAACTCAACATGGTCTATGGAAAGACACATTTTCCAGGATTAGCATACAATAAATCTTTTCTAAGGGTTTCTAGTACCTTTCTAACATACACTTTATGGTCTTCTATGTTCAAGTTGGTATATAAGAATATCATCAAAATAGATCAGTACAAACTTGCCTATAGAAGGTCTTAAAATATCATGCAAAATTCACATAAAGGTGTTCAGAGCATTGGTTAAGCCAAAGGGCGTGATTAACCACTCACACAATCCAAATTTGGTCTTAAAGGCGGTTTTCCATTCATCTTCCAGTTTAATCCGAATTTGATTATACCCACTTTTAAGATCAATTTTAGTGAAAACTTGAGACCCATGTAACTCATCTAACAAGTCATCTAATCTAGGGATGGAATGCCTATACTCAATGGTTATGTTATTAATGGTGCGACAGTCTATACATTCTCAAACTTTCATCCCTTTTAGGGACAAGAATGTCTGGCATAGCACAAGGACTCATGTTATCTTTGACCCAACCCTTTTCTAATAACCCCTCGATGATTGGGAATTATAGTATTACAACTCCCCATTTTACCATCATGGTTCTTTTTATAGGACAATCGGCAACTATGTGCCCAAAACCTAGACATTTGAAACATTTTCTAGTTGAGGTTTTGGTGGGTGATTTAGAAGTAGAAGTAGAAGGGCGATCTTTAGAAACTCTAGTTTGTGAAGTGGTTTATTTTGAGAAATTGGAAAGAAAGGTTTTGGTTTGAAATTTGTTTTTGTCCTTCCAAGAAGAGTTATACAAGCCATCATTATGAGTATTTTTTAAAGAGGTTTTCTTTAAAACTTGTGGTTCCACCTTGATGGTTAGGTAAACCAATTTTTCCAATGAAGTATACTCATATAATTCTACAATATCTTGTATTTCTCACCTTAAACCACTTACAAACCTAGCAATCTTTGACTCTTCACTTTCATGCACATTAATTTTAGTCAAATGATGATGTGAATTGATTTTAGAATTGCACACATTTTTAGGATTTTCAATGAAGTTATGATTGTGATTAACAATTATGGTGAGACTTAATGAAGATTGTCACTGGACACAAACTTAACCAAGTGGTTAAGTAAGTATGAAGGTTATCTTCAATAGAACAAAGAGAAAAACATAATATTAAAGTGAGGGTGATGATTGCAAAATTGAAAACAACAGAAGATCACAATGAGCAAGTAATGACTGAATTAAAAGGAAGAGAAGATAAGCAATAAAAGTGAAAGAGAATTGGTGAAATGGAAAACAGAATAAAGGAAATGATTGAGAGAAAGAAAGCTTACAGAGGAGATGGCAATGGTGATAGCATCACACCACTTGGAATGGTGGAGAGTTCTAAGATGAGTGGTGAGAAGTAGCCACTTGAAGAATACTCTAATCAAGATAAAACCTAAAGAAAGCTTGGAAAAGCAGTCAAGGATTCACTCTGATAGAGTTTTCTTACTATTCAAATTCGATGTGTTTACAATGAGGCAAGGAACCTATTTATAGGAGAGGGTGCCTTAGATAGCAAAAGTGAGGGTAAGGGGCGATAATGACAGAAACCTTCTAGAAGGTAGGTTAAAGTAAGGTGTCACCCAAGCTAGCCTTAATCTTTTAAAAACTAGGTTAAATGAAAGTAAAGAGCGGTTTTATGAGGTGTTTCTAGAAGTTAGGTTTAAGTGGGTTTGGTACAAGCCCATATTATACTAAGTACACCCTAATCTAGCTTATTCTTCTATTTGGGGCCAATGTGAGCTCAATTTATTTACTTGATCTTGTCTTGTAAAAAGACCAGAAGAAATAACAGTTGATATTTTGGTCCATGTCTAGTTCTTCTTCTGCTGAGGCTCTTCTGAGGTTTTGTGGGGTCTTGTCTTGCATGCTGGGATGACTGTGTGTTTTGTTCTTTGGTCATCTGTTTGTCGAGTTGATTTGTATCATGCCCCCCGAGTTGAAAAGAATTTGACCTCAAATTTAGAACTCCTGCAGATAACATAGTTAGTTTGTTCATTTGAAATATAGAAATGTTTATATTTGTGCATGGTGAAGAAAACTTATGTTCATTTAGCTTTAGGAGTTTGGGTGGAATGGTTCTAGCTACATGTAATGTTTGTAGAGAATTTTTAAGGTCAAAGGGAATTTGTTGTGAAAAGCTTCTTATAAGGTATAAACCTTTAGAAGGATTTTGAAAAAATTCTCACATTTCTCTAACAAATGTTTCATGTAATTAGAGCTATGAGTAGATAAACAGGATAAGGAAAGATAGTATCGAAGTGAGACGACAATATTTATTTTCGGACGAACCAACATTACTGTTTTCGGCACGTGTGGTGAGATGAGGAGACCCGTTTTGTCATTTTCCTTACCTTTTTCAGATTGAATTTTTGTTTTCATTTTTATTTGATCCTTATTAACTTCTTTGGGGGAGAAATGTTTAAATATAAACTTGTGCCCTTGGAAGTTGAAACAAAATTTATTTATATGGCCATCATGTAAAATCTTTCTATCATATTGTTGAGGCCTTCTCGAAAGCACATGTATGACTTCCATTAGCACAACATTACATAAAACTTCATCTTTATATTTTCTAATGAAAAATGTTAGGAGGACTTGTTTATTGACCACAATTTCACCCTCTTCACTAAGCCATTGTAATTTATAGGGCTTTTTATGAGAGATAGTGGGTAATCCAAGTTTCTTCACTACTCTTGTACTTGCCACGTTAGCACAACTACCCCCATCTATGATTATGGAACACAACTTGTTGTTGATAAGGCAGCAGGTGTGAAAAATATTTTTTCTTTGGGTTTCATCAAAAGGTTTTTGAATTGTTCCCAACATTCACCTTGCCACCAATAAGTCACCCTCACAAGGTATTTCACCTTCATCTTCACAAGGGTTTTGGAGGGGTAGGGGAGTTAGATATAGAATATTGATCACTATGGTCACTTACTACTCCCTTTTGCCATCATGGTTCTTTTATTAGGGAAATTTGTAGCTATGTGTTCAAAACCTAAACATTTAAAACATTTTTTATTTGAGGTTTTGGACGACGATTTAAGTCTAGAAGGAGAAAGATTGTCTTTAGAAGGTTGATGTTGTGAGATGGATTCTCTAGATAAATTGGAAGGAGAATCTTGATTTTGAAATTTATTTTTTTCCTTCCAAGAGGATTTGTAAAAGTCATCATTATGAGTATTTTTAAAAGTGTTTTTCTTTAAAATTTGTGATTCAACCTTGATAGCTAGGTGAACCAATTTTTCCAAAGATGTATACTCATATAATTCTACAACATTTTGAATTTCTCGCCTTAATCCACTCACAAATCTAGTTATCTTTGACTCTTCACTTTCATGCATATTAATTTTAGTCAAAGTAACTTCTAAATCTTTAAAATATTCATCCATCATCCTAGATCCTTGATGAAGTCGTGAGAGCTTCAACAAGAGCAAACATTTAAATCGTTCCAAAAGACTACGATTGATCTCTTATTTAGCCCAATGTCCATTACAAGTTGATGCCACCATTACATGGCATAATCTTCAAACTCTAGGGAAGCTAACTTAACTCGTTGGTCCTCATCTACATCATATATATTAAATATTTGTTCTAGCTTAGCTTCCCATCCTAGGTACAAATTTTTGTCATTATCCCTATTGAAACTAGGTAACTTTACAAAAGGAATTTTCTTCTTGTGTAGTTGATGATGGTGGTGCATATCTTCATAAATATGCCCTCACCATTCTTCATTATCTTCCTTTTGACTTCCATAATGCCTTTGGTATCTTGTGGCTCTTTTAAGCTCCCATCTTCTGTGTCGGGTTTTCCTTTCTTGGGATTCTTCTAGCATTTGAAGCCTCTCCATCATTTTTTACATATCTTCCTCTCTTTGGACCAAGCTCCTATTGGTTTCCTCAAGCTCCAACATAAGGTTTTCCCTTTGAGGAGAAGGTGGCTAGGAGGATTCCCCTGAGTGAGCCATAATTGTGTACAAACAAAATCAAACAATTAGTTTTAAACAACAATTAAGTCACTCTCTCACGTGTATCACTCGGTTTTTTGAGAAAAAAAAATTAAGGATGGTTAAGTTCAATCAAACAAGAAGGTTACAAAATCGCAGAGTCCAAACTTGCGAGAAAAACTTCAAGTGAAAGACGTCAAAACTCTTATCACTCATTCAAAAAAAGAACTCCACAAAACTTAAGAAAATTTAAAGACAAACAAGAAAATATTAAAGTAGAAAAGCTAAACCAAAGTTGAATCAATATGAAAACAAAAGTTTTAACAAAACAAACAATAAAAGCACCTTTAAGGCCCAAAGACACTTACTTAGACTTTAACTATGAAGTTTTATATTTTAGAAATTGTCAAAGAAGGATAAATTTCAGTTATGAAAAATAATTTTCCATACAAATAGAATCACTAATTTTAGCTAAAATATGAATGCACTTAACTTTTCTTTGTTTTTAAGGATTCAAAATTTTCATATTCTTTTTTCACGCATATTTTTAATTCATTTTCCAATTTTTGAAAATGATCTTGGATTGGGATTCAATTCATATGAATACTTGGATTCTATGTTTGGAATTAAATCAACCACTACTCAAACAACTTCTAATTTTTTTTTTAGTTTTTTACAATTAAAATTAAATAAGCATAATGGAATTAAATCTCCTAGAACACTAAGAACATTATGACTCAAGCAAAATGCAAAAGTAAAATTTAAATAACACAAGGAATTCAAAAGCAAAATCTAAATTCCTTAATGAATAAAAAGTGGAATTATAAATGATAAGGATTTAAAGGCTGAATTGAAATGACAAAGAATGTAAAGTGCTATAAAAGAAAGACATAATTGAAATGTGCTGAAATTGTAAAGGAGAAATCAATTCAGAAAAAATTTAAGCATAAAATAATCATGCTCTGAATACCACATGATGTGAGTTGATTTTAGAATTGCACATTTTAAATGGTTATACTTAGAATTATGATTTTGATTAGCAATGATAGGTGAAACTCAGTGAAGATTGTCATTGGACACAAACTTAACCAAGTGTTTAAGTACGTGTGAAGGTTCTCTTCAAAAGGGCAAAGGCAAAAAACAATTACTAAGAGGGGAAAGGGAGAGAGAAAGGGTAGGGGCGTAAATGACTACAAGCTTCTAAAAACTTGGTGAAATGTGAGCACATGAGGGAGTTTTCAAGAATTTAGGTCAAAGGTGAGCATATTGAGTGTGTTTCTAGAAGTTAGGTTAAGGTGGGCTTTGGTACATGCCTAATTTATGCTAAGTACACTCTAATCTATTGAAATCAAAAGTATGGAAAATAGTCGGTGCTCAGGTCCAATTATGCGGGCTTTACTCCTGGTAATTTTTTGAGGTATAAGAGAGGCTCTGTGGCAATAGCAATGGGCTAAGCCTGACCTAGCCCTGGGTCCTATGTCATGCTCCTAGTCATCCTTCTAGAAGGTTGGGCTAGCTCAATGGGTTCTCTATCATTAAGAGTTTCATTAAAAATTATATTTCATCTTCTTTAGAAAGCAAGCAGGTGACATTTTGCTTACTTTATCCAAGAGATCAATTTCATAAAGATTATTCTTTTGTTTGATTTTGAACGCAGTCTATCTGTCAAACGATGAAACTACACATATATCCTTATTAAAGGAAATTATATATCCATTATAACATAATTGACTTATGCTCAAAAGATTATATTTTAAACTTTCAATGTACAAAACATTTTTTATGCAAACTAAAGCAGATGTTCCTACAAAAAAAATTACAGTAATCTTACGTTTGTTGACTCCATTAAGGGCTACCTTGACACTTCCATGTCCTTAGAGGTATAAAAATGTAAACTTTGTGTCTGACATGTGTCGCGAGCATCCACTATCCAAGAACCAACTTTGTTCATGAATCATTTCCTTATATTCTATTTGTAATAGAGATTAAAAGTTCTTTTGGTACACAAACCTTCTTGGGTCATTTCCTATTAGTTTTTTAGGTTCTCCATTTGAGTATGCATTTGGCACTAATATGTCGAAGCTTGCAGCAGTAGTCATAAAACCTTTGTTTTCTTTTAAAGATAGATTTATTTTTCTATTTCTTCCCTTGAAGATCATACCCTAAACCAAACTTATCAAACTCATGTTTGGAGGTTGTTAAAAGAAGATTTAGAACTCTAGAGTTTTATAAAAACTTTGAAAATCATGCTTGTAAAATGTTAGTTTTTCTTTTATATCATTGATTTTTGTTAAGTTTTGTTCTCACCGGCTGACTTCGGTCAATCTCTAAGGTGAGCTTCGCTTTGATTTTGTCTCCACATGCTGCTCCGAGATGCTGATCCTTTGGGACAAATGGGGCTCTACCTATTGATCACACTCCGATGATCAAGTCATTGAGAGTATTCAAACTATCAATTTGTATCACTGTAGGTTTCAACAAAAAAACTTACCTTTACTCGGGGTGTTAAACCCCTTTTATAGACATGCCTTAAACGATTTTCATCAATCAAAATATTATTTCAACAACCAGAATATAATCTCAACAACAAGAATATAATTTCAACAGTAAGAACATTCCGTTAATGTGCACCTTTATTTTCGGGTACAATGTCACATCATCCCTAACAACTTTTATTTGCATTTAAAATACATATACACTTTAACTAATTCAGTTATTCCTTCTGTTGTTTTTACTTTAATTTTCTTTTCTATATAGACTACCAAACATCCCAGCCGACCTCGTAACGTGTCATTGGGCCCATATCTGCCCCAAGCCGAGCTGGGTATTTCTCATAATTTGACTAACCGAGCTTACTACACTTAATTGCTTGGGCTGAGGATCTGAGCACGTCTTACCAGTATAAGTTTGTTGACGTGGTTTATATGAATATGGATATTTTCTCATCAGACACTTTTTGTCTTGTTTAAGCAAAATACTTTTCTAAGACTAAGGATTTAAATTTCTGTTTTAACCACTTTATGTGACAAGATGTTGCAACTGTTTGAGAAGATCTTCATTAGAAGGATCATTCTCATTATCATCATCATCGGACGATGAAGATTCAGCAAACCTAAAAGAGAAAATAGATTTAGTTGTAAGATATACGTCTTTATCAGTATCAACCATCAAACATGGATTGACATGCTCATTTGATTCAGAGTTTTTGTAATCCCATGAAGCCATCAATCCCTTCTTTTTGAGTTTGATCCTCTTCTTTGGGGTGGGACACTTAGAACTTACATGACAAGGTTTGATGAATTCATAGCATACCACATCCTAAAAGGCTTTTACTTCATTTTGCCTATGGGATCCTTCTTTCCTTCAGGATGGAAGCCTTCTATTCACATGCCCTTTGAATTTTAGGAGTTGCTTGAAGTGTCTTGACATAAGAGATATCTCTTCATTAGTTGAATTGTTTGACCATCATCTGATAATTCAACTTGAAATTCTTCTAAAACTTTTAATGCTCTGGTTTCTTTTCATCTACTGGGAGTTGACATTATTTTAGCTTTCAACTCTCAATCAAATAAGGTTGAGGCTTCTATTTTATCTTTGTCTTGAAGTTGTACTTCATGTACTCTTAAGAACTTCTTCAAGTCTCAGACCTTAATTAGGGTTGTAGTTTTTGGCTCCCAAATCTTGGTCATGCTACCCAACAATTTCAAATTTCTTTGAGTCTTGCAAAAATTTTGTCCTAGAGCTTCTAACTCATTCAAAAGAACATGCATTCTTCTAAACATGTCATACATTAATTATCCTTCTTTCATGGTGAAATATTCAAAAATATTCAAATTGACGAGTTAGAGTTGAAATCCTCCTGAAGTATACATATTCATTCATTTCGTAATTGACAATTAGGAAATCTCATGCTTCTTTAGCAATCTTTAATATGTAATCGTCATTTGAACCTAACAAAACTAATTTAATTTAATTTTTAAATTAATCCAATTAATATTTTAAACAAACTTTATTTACCTTTGTTAAAAATCGTAGGTGGTGATCATAAAAACAATTTGGAATTAATACTCTATAAAACTCTATTTGTCTTCCGAAAAAGAAGAGAGTGAGTTTTATTTCACACTTTTAACATAACCATCGTTATTTCTTGTAATTGATTTTAGTGACAATATTGTAGAACTGTCATTTGGTCTTTGTTTTTAACGATTCTATTAAAACTGTTGTAATATTTCATTTTTATAGTTTTAATTGATGGCACAACCGTTGTTAAAAATAACATCAAAATACTGTAACTTTTTTTGTAAAATGTCTTTCTTTATAGTCGTTATTAGACTTTTTTTTTTTATACTAGTGTGATAAACTTTTCTAAATATAACAATTAGTTTCAGGAAAGACGAATGCGTGATTAATGCAACATGATAGAGGTATTGAAATATATTTTTTAATTAAAAAAAATCTTTCATAACTTTATCAAAAACATCGAAAACTTATTAAAACATAATAAAATTGCTCTAAAAATATTAAAATAGTTTTATTGATAGGAAAATGCTGTTCATCTTTTTAATCGATAGAAACAATAACTATATAAATTTCAAATTGCTTTACTCCAAAATTATACTTCTTTTCTATTTCTTTTATATACAATTTGTAATTAACTTCATCAATATTATTTTTTTCAAATTATAAATTTTATATTAGAGATAAAAAAAAGAATATACAGATATTATATTTAAATAAATTATTAAAATTTATAAATTGATATACATATTAGTTAAATTACTAAAAATAAAATATAACAATAAGAAAAATACGGATACACTTTTTTTTATCTGAACAATAAATTAACTCCAAGAGAATTTTCTTACAAGTGCTATAATAAATAAACCATATGCAAAAACTGCAACTTCCACATTATATATTATAATATGCCTCGAAATTTTCCCCAAATTTATGTTTCATTAATGTGCATTGCAGACCCATAACTCATAACACACTACTATTTACAAGTTGTCTGAAACATGCAAACACATTCATGCACACCCTTCTCTTAATTATTAAGAGGCTTCGAAATATAACTATGAACATGTTCTTCTATAAAAAAAATTATTAAAACTAAAAATTCAACTTTTCAATACAACAAATTATTGGTTATCAATCAATAAGTATGAAGTTGAATTTAAAGTTTGATACTAGAGTTGTATTCTGTCTTTCTATATTATTAATTTATAATTTTATAGTGTAATTATTATTAATTTTTATTTTATTTCGGATTTTACCATCATATTTTTTTTTACAAATTTTATTTAATCGTACATTACCATTAGTCGATCAAAATTAGTTGATGTTATGTTGACATAAATTATTAATGCGATAATGGTATATAATAGAAAATGTATAAAAACCTGAAAGTTAAGTGATATACAAAATTCTGAAAGGATGATGATAAGATGGTACAAAAATGTATTTGTCTTACATTATGTATTTTCCTGCATTATGAATCAATGTACTATTTATTCTAATTTATTTTTTATTCAGTAACTTAAAATGAAGGCAAATACTTAATGCACGAATGACTTTTATGAATGATTTTTATGAAAATATTCAATGACTTTATATTCCCCTTTATCATTTGGGATAAATTGTTTTGTTCAGTTTTCCTGAATGTTTGTTAAGATTGTAAATGGTTTGTACAAGTGTTTAATTGTACAATGAATTTTTTATTAAATAATAAATTAACCCATATTAAGTAATGTATAAATTATGTGCCTTATGTATCAAATAACAGTAATCTAAATGAGTCAATAACCATAATTATCACATAATTAATTAATATTTTTATATTATTTTGTTGAGGCTAAACTTGAAATTTGTAAGTAGAGGATTCACATTATCATGATTTACCTAATTGAAATATTTATGAATGAGTGATTGAATTTTTGAAGATTAATGTTTCGTTTGGATTGGAAAGTTGAAGGTGTGGGGAAATGGATGTATGGAGATTTGAGAAGAAAGTGTAAAGAAATACAATGGTCTTTAGATTGAGATATGTTAGAGAGGATGTGTGAGAAAAGTGTCTTGAGGTAGGTGCATGATGTGAGAGTAGTAAGGATATTTTGAATTATTTTTCATGGTGTAAATGGTAAGATTACAAATATACCCTTATGTTTAAAAAAAAATAATAATAATTAATTTTATGCCCATTTTAGTTAATTAAAATAATATAAAATATCAATTATAAATAAATAAATAAAATAATGTAAAATTAAAATAAATAAATAAATAAAATTTAAATATAATTATATTATTTTTTATTTTATTCATTTAAATGATTTTTTTAGTTAAATTAATGTATTTAAATAATTTTAATATTATCTATGATTATTTAATTTATATTATATTATATATAATATAATCGTGATTTTTATTATTATTATGAAAAAAAATTAATATATTTTAAAAAGTAAATGGATATTTAAAACATAGCATAGACATTAGTAGTCATTCATTGAAAGCAAAAATAGTTAAAGTCATTACATTTAATCTAGAGAGAGATAAATACATGTTAATTTCTTCGTAATTTTGAAATTATGACAAAATTAAGAATATAATAATGTTAATTAGAACTAACAACATTTGAATCCTTCTTGTGGAGACTTTCAAAAGTTTTTCTAAAAGACATATCTTATTCCTTTGTCTGACAATAATTGCATATCTTTCATCGCCAACGTCTTCAATGCACCATTTGAAAAAATGACAGCCTAAAACCATGTCACTTCTAATTTATTTTGAAGAAAAGAATAAAATTGAACAATGAATAACTTTAAAATAACATTCTTATGTTTGCATCAAACCTAATTGAATAAATTTGGGTTAACATTTCGGCTTGATGGGGGATTGCAGGTTGAGGGTAACTAACTTGAACATTTTCTTGTTCTAATTCAAGGTCTTCATCATTTCTTCGTCTGCCTGGTCAGATTGTTAGAATATATGGCCTTAAACGAGAGGGGGGTGAATTGTTTAAGAGGGGATTTTGAAAACTTTTTAAGTTAGAACAAAATCCTTTGTATGAAACTCAATCAGAAATTCAGTTAGCCAAGATATTAAGCACAAAACAGCAAAGCACCAGAAAAACAATCAGTTGTTTCTTCGAAACAATCGGTTGTTTATACTAGCAAAGCAATAACAACTGAATTTAAATGAGTTTAAGGGAAGAAAGAGATACACAAACAGTTTATACTGGTTCACTCTTAAACCAAGAGCTACATCCAATCCCCAGAAGCCACTTGGTTTTCCACTAAGCAATCAAAATAGATTACACACAAACCACCAAAGAAGTGACCTTGAACCCTTCAAGAAACACACTCTCTTTGGCACAACACACACCAAGAATGTTGATCTTGACCACCTCAAGAG
>Ga0123342_1000883_pt1 | contig 49676 bp, 15 predicted proteins | sample Turbeawhitnodule_FD_89960 | JGI IMG/M metagenome (GOLD analysis project Ga0123342, IMG submission 89960) | Root nodule microbial communities of legume samples collected from Mexico - Turtle bean Mexico white nodule | ecosystem: Host-associated > Plants > Roots > Nodule | place: Mexico: Nepantla...
ATTGGTCTTTAAATCTGGAACATAAAACACATTAGAAATTGTGTGAAAAGAGTTATCTTTGGCATGTAAAGTGACATTGCCTTTTCCCATGACAGATACAATAGAGTTATCACCGAACTTGACAGTATTGCGAAAGCTTTCATCCAATTCAGAAAATGCCTTCTTGTCTCCGCACATGTGGTTGCTACACCCGATGTCCAAATACCACAGATTTTGAGTTTCTTCACTTGCATAACACACCATCAAGAGAGAAACTTCTTCTTCCTTCTCTGCAAAGTTAGATACTTCTTCACTCTGTCTATTTAAATTTGTTCGACAGTTTGATTGGTAATGACCATAGCTATGGTAGCGATAGCACTCAACATTTGATTTGTCTACTGACTTTGGTCTCTGAGTTGTTGAGTCATGTCCTCCACGTCCCCTTCCTCTTCCTTGAAATTGATTATCATTCTGCTGATGATACTATTGATTACCTCGACTATAGCTTCCTCTCCCCCTACTCCGACCTCGGCCTCTACCTCGACCTCCATTTGTTTTAAAAGGATTATCTGTGGTTGCTTTCAGTGCGTGCTCTTCTTTATCCTGCTGGATGATTTTCTTCTCATGAACTAACAAAGAACTTTGCAATTCATCAATGGAGAGTTCATCAATATCATTCGATTCTTCGATAGAGCAGACAACAAAATTAAATTTCGGTGTCATTGATCGAAGAATTTTCTCAACAATTGTGATATCTTGCATTTTCTTTCCATGGATCCTCATCTTGTTTGCAATTGCCATAGTTCTTGAAAAGAAATCTGCAACTGCTTCTCCTAACTTCATACGCAAATTCTCAAATTCAGTTCAGAGTCCTTGGAGTTGTACCCTTCTTGCCTTCACATTGCCTTGATACTTCTTCTTCATGGAGTCCCAAATTTGCTTGGAGGTTTCTTTGCAAAGAATAGTCTCCAAAATGGAACGATTGATTGATTGAAACATAATTTTTAGCCTTAAGATCTTTCAATTATAAGGCTTCAAATTTTGTTTTCTGAGCTTCCGTAGCTCCTCTGCTACTCCAGATTCAATAATATTCCAATACTCCTTGGACCTCAAGAAGTTTTCCATGAGCATGCTCCAATGATCATAGTGACCATCGAAGCGCAGAATAGTTGGTTGTACGAAGTTGTCTGAGGAAGCCATTGAATGTTAGTTGTTGTTATTGTACGTAACTCAAGCTCTGATACCACTGTTAACTTCGCTATATTATTCATCAGGCAAGAGCCTTAATATAGGCAATACATAAGGAGGAATATCCAAACAAATAGAAATAACCAAAAAATAAGAAAACACTTTTTATTTCCTAAAAACTAGAACAACAACATAACTGATGCCTAATATCTAGCACAACTTAATGGTAACATAAGAGTTATTCAAAATATCTCAACACTTGTGCATGCATTGCTTTTTTTTTACCTAGTGTAACAATAGTTAATAATCATTCTTCCTCAACCACTAAAAACTAGCGAGTTAAGATGAGCTAGTTTTGATCATTTTATCATATGAAGATTAGATGTATGATAAAATAAGTCTGACCAAGATCAAGATTAATAATTCTTTTCATCTCTCGCCCTTGGCACATTTTCTGCATCTATGCATTTATACGTGTGTACTGTGATCAAGATTATATGACTGATGTATACTTTGGTGTTAAAAGATGTTCACTGCCTTTTCCATCAAATTAGACTGGTGTTTGTCATATTCTACTTTCTTTAACATCTTTCTTTCTTTTCTCACTTTGCTTTATCCTTTCTTCCTTTTTCCAATGCGATCATCATATTCTTAAATTCTGCCGATAAGTCTGGGTAGGGATTTTTTATCAAGTTCACCTTCGAGTGAGGTTTAAGGAGCTTTGGTAACTCAAAGTATAATCATATTTTATTTTGTACGATCACCATTTATTTTGTACGATCACCGTAAGATGATTAAGATGACCATTTATTTTGAATAAATTCAAAATATAGAAAAAAAAGGTCATTAATGTTTATTTAAATTTGAATTAGTCGAACCGTCATTTCTTTCTCTCTATAATTTATTTTGGGAGTACAATGTTGAGCTCCATGAAGGGATATGCGGAAGTCACGTCGGAGGTCGAGCTCTGGCCGCGAGAACCCTCCGTGCAGGTTACTACTGGCCAACAATGAGGGAGGACTGCAAGAAGTATGCGCAGTGTTGCAAGCAATGTCAGCAACACGCCGATTGGCACAAAGCGCCTCCCGAAGAGTTGAAGTCGATTTACAGCCCTTGGCCGTTTCATCCCTGATCGCCTGCCTTCTCTCCTCGTTGAACTTCCTTCTTCTCTGTCGCACTTGTCTGCACAAATGCCCAGCTGTTGGGATGGAGCTGGGCAGCGGCGATGTTGAGCTCGGTTAATAATTCTCGTTCAAAACGGGTGAAGGGAAGCCTGAGTTTCACCTTCTTGAAAAGGGTGGTGTAAACGAAGCAGAACAACTCGTCGTCGTTGTTCCCCTTGTCATCTGCGCAAATTGGCACGTCAGAAGGGCAGGGCAGCACCATCATTTTGTACGATGACCATATCAGCAACGGTCCTCATCAAATGGCACCAAAAAATCCCTCATTAATGCATGTCATATCACGCGTATAGACACCGGCAAATGTTACGTCAAACTTCGGGAAGCCTAATCGTCACATGAGAACTCTAAAAGTCTGACTGTCATATCGGTCTTAAAGACTCTTCGGATTAACCATCATCGAGCCCGGGAGTGAGTGTACCGGTGAGAGTTGTACAACTTGATCGCCATACATCATCATACCGTGCATCGTAGTGTCTTCGGTAAGTATCACCTGAATTATGAGAAGGGTAAGAAATGAAAGAGTAGTTTCAATAGTTCTGAATTATGAAAAAATGAAAAGTAGTTTAAGTATTTTGAGTAGTTATTACTGTTATTGTTAGATATTGTTATTATTAGATATTGTTATTATTGAAAGGGGTTTTCTTGTAAACTGAATGAATTTGGATAAATGATTAAAGTGGGTAATTTTTTTAAAATAAATTTATTTGGAAAAAAATCAAGAAATGGAACCTTGGGTGATTTTGTAGGGTAGTGTAGTGGGATAGACCGTTATATTGTTTATACTTATAAGGTATTTTTAACGTAAATACCTATATCAATAAAATTAATAAAATTTAAAATATTTTAGTAATTATTTATTAATAAAATCGCAATTATTCATAGTATACTAACCAAAAATGAAATTTAATATTAGATAGAACTATATAAAATATTTTTTAAAAGTGATCATCCATCTCTTTAGAATATGTCTTATTATAATAAGACTAGAAGCGTATTTTTACTGTTTATACAATTGTTTATGATTTATTTTATTCAGTTATATTATAGATTTGATTGTTTATGATTTACTTTTATTCAGTTATATTATAGATTTGAGTGTTTATGATTTACTTTTATTCAGTTATATTATAGATTTGAGTAGTTGAACAATTTGTTAATGAAAAAAAACAAATAATTATTTTAGTATCGCATTAAATGATATTTAATGCATAAAGGGGCATTGTATTATGCACCCATGTTTATAAACCAACCCCTTTAAGAAGGACTGAAATATATATGTCCTTAAAAAAATATTTTAAATTGTACATTTCAATATAAAAAATATTCATATAGTTTGGAATGTACAATCTATTATATTTCTGAAAGAGAAAATACCTTTTTGAAATATACCATCTAAATATATTAATATATTATGATTATATATTGTGAAATATTACAATTTTAAAAGTAATCAAATTATATATTCCAAACTAAACTTATAAAATAAAAATAAAATATTCATCCCAACTAACCGCCAACAAAAAAAATAACTTCTCACCATTCATTTTTTTCATAGGAACAAAGTTGTCATTTAAAATTTATATATGGGGCGTAGAATGCAGCCCTCTGTATAGATTCACGTTCACGTTTTGTTCAAAACTCTGCTAATTACTATTTTTGAACACTGAGATCCAAGAAAATGGGAGGTGGTGGTTGTACCGAAGACCCACCTGAATCCAGCACTCCATCGCCGCAGCCACCGCAACCACGGCCACCACGGCCATCACGGCCACCACGGCCACCAAATTCACCACGGCCACCACGTTCACCCCGACCACCACGACCTCCTAGAAAGGTCCCTGTCAGTTTCTCCCATTTTCTGATCACTATTCTGTTGTTCTTGCGCATGCATTGCCTTTTTTTACAATAGTTAATAATCATTCTTCCTCAACCACTAAAAACTAAAGTTAAGATGAGCTAGTTTTGATCTTTTATTATATGAAGATTAGATGTATGATAAAACAAGTCTGACCAAGATCAAGATTAATAATTCTTTTCATCTCTCGCCCTTGGCACATCCTTTGCATCTCAAGATTATATGACTGATATATACAGAAGGTGTTTGGTGTTAGGAGATGTTCAACTGTGCCTTTTTCCCAAATTAATACGAAAATTTTCCATCAAATTAGACTGGTGTTTGTCATATTCTACTTTCTTTAACATTTTTTTTTCTTTTCTCGTTTTATTCTTTTTCCTTTTTCCAATGCGATCATCATATTCAATCTAGGTAGGATTCTTATCAAATTCACCTTCGAGAGTGAGGTTTAAGGAGCTTTGTTTAATTCTATTAAACTGGACTGTTGTTGCGAATTGTAGCAATTAAATATGTTTCGTTATTCTTTCTTATCAACGCACATACAATATTTGAGATTTCTTTTTGGTGTAGAAGTTCTCTGAATTCTACTCCTTGTAACTAAGAATTTATAAATTGTCCAAAATTCTACACAAATTGTCACCATCATTTTCACTGTCCAGTGTGTAGTAAAGTTTGTCATCTTAATCATGATCGTGTGTCTTGAGATTTTTTGAAACATAGCTTACGAGTATTTATGTTTCTTATAATGCAGGACGTGTTATCAACTCTCCGCAGAACATTTAAAGATTACTACATAGTTTGAAATTCAAATGCACTCTCCATATAATGTGGAGAGCCATGGCTACAAGATCGATAGTTCTTCTGTTTTTTTCTTATTGTCCACGATACTTACAGCCATGGAATGCAAAATCCATTTCTTTTCATTGTTCTTTTATTTTCAATTTGAAGGCAAATCAGGATACATGTAAAGTGTAGTTAGTAGACATTGTGATGGTGCGAAGTCTTGCACAGATTATCCTCAGATTGAGTTTGATAATACATTGCATACTCTTTGTTGCCTTCAAATTTTCAGACTAAATAAAGACTTCAATAAAAAGAAAGTTTGTTGCGCGATTCTTCCTTATCTAAGAATTAAATAACTTTTTCTGTTATTTTCTTCAATCCTCTATTTGAGATACAAAATTGCTTGAATAAACTTTATTTCTACCATTACAACTTATTTATTGAGAGAATGGAAAACAGTTAAAATCTATATATATCTGATAATAAAAGCACATACCGATAGAATTTTTTAATAAATATTTGATAATATTTATAGATTATAAAAACAATTTCAAGAAGTATACCAACAAGCCCTTATAGCTCAGTGGTAGAGCGTCAGTCTTGTAAACTGAAGGTCCGTAGTTCGATCCTGCGTGAGGGCATTAGATTTTCTTTTTGTTGGTTTTAACATAGGAGGAGGGAAGGAGTTAAAACTTATCTCTAGTTTGCCATTAGAAGATATGCAAAATCTAATCTAACTAAAATGCATTTTATCTTCTTTTTTTCCTCTTATATTATAAATAAATTTAATGATTACTTAGAACCATGATGTTAGACAATCTATATGTATAGTTGAAATTTTTTTTTATTAGAACAGACAGAATTCAATGGGTCTAGACCAATGATGTTAGACAATCTATAACGAAGATCGAGCTAAGAAGAAGCTTTTATTGAAACATGTAAAGCATTGCTGTAAAAAAGATCTTACGTCTGAATAAATAGAATTTAGTTAACAGTGGGATATAAATTTAAATCAAATGGCAGGCATTAACTTCTTTGTATGGTGCAAAAGATAACCAAGGAATTATACAGCAAAGATGAATGCACATCAGTGCATTAAACAAAAAATTTGATTGTATTCCTAGTATAGCAGTGTGAATTGGGAAATAACAAAAAAATAACCGCAGAAGGATCATTACAGAATTTCTGTAAGGATATGTGAAGATAAACAAAATGGAAGGAATCTTGTTTGAGCTCTTTTGTAAATGCAGTAGATAGAACAGTGAAATAGTATGCAGAAATTTTATTATAAATCTTGTGTATGATTCTAGAGTTTCCTTACAAGATACAAAATCTAAGTTGAAGTGTGAATTTGGACATTTGCATTAAGCCTGGTAAGTTTGGTCAATGTTTCACGAGCTGATATGGTATCTGGGTGATCTTCACCACAAATTGAAGTCCTAATGAAAACAGCCTTCCGGATTAGATCATCCCCTACATCAAACTGAGCACCTCTTAGCATTAGCTTGGCTCTAGTCTCGAGAACAGTGGCTCTAGTCAATGCTAACTCCTGCCAAAGGCAAGGATTCAACTGAGCATTGGTCTGGATGGATCTCCAGCAAAGTGACTTGTCTAACCACTTGTCAACAGGGGTAACAAACGCTTGGTCTGCAGCTTCCAATGCATTGGTGCACAGACGTAGAAGCTCAAGAGCAGCACTGCATCGAGAATATGTAATGAATGTGTGAATTGCAAGAGGCAGAACAACTTTTTTGACAAGATACAAAAGCTCAGACACCTTGAGCTCAACAAGCACAGGATCGTGACCAAATCCGAACAGCAGAAAACATGCAGCCCATAAATGATCCAGATTTTGTGATATTGACCCGTGACCGATGATAGCTTGAATCATTGCCTGTGCAGCTCCAGTGTTTTCTCTTTTCCGAGCATACAGTTTGAACACCTCATTGATATGGATATAGCCTTGCTTGGTACTAGTTCTTGCAATATTAAACCTCAGCAGTAAAGAGGATGCTTCCAATTCTGGTTTTTTGGCGTAAGAGGATGGGAATCCACATGATAATAATTGCAGCATTCTTCTCCAGAAACACTTTCCCTGACATCTTTCTGGTACCTTTTGAGCAGCAAGTGCCAATAGGGAAACCGGAATAGCACCAGGTGCAAACCATCCACTTACCAGCACCATTCTGGTGGCCAAGCTTCTTGGACCATCTGCATGATCAAATATGGAGAAACAAACGTCAAAGAGTTGAAGAAGGAAAGCGTTCTTCCTGAAGGAGAGAGCGTCTTTACCACTCCATGACATCTCCTTCAAAGGCATTCTATTTATGGTATCTAAGAGCCTGCTTGGTGTTATGGGTAGCTCCGACAAAATTGCACTGATAATGGCAAGGCCAAGAGTTAACCTTCCAACTTTCTCCTCAATACTTCTCAGAGCATCAACCTCGGCCACCGAATAGTCCTTTTCACTACCTACCATTAAAGACATTGCCTCAACTCCAGATAAGTATGAAAGTTTCAACGGTTCCAAGTTCATGATGCGAGGAAGCCGTGTTGATACAATTACATGGGTCTCTACTCCAAAACGAGGGAGAAGATCCATCACAAGTTTATGATCCCACCAATCTTTTTCGCTTTCCAAGTTATCAATGATCACAAGATATGGAATGTTTCTCATCAGTTCTCTGCGAACTCTAGAAATTGCAGCCACTTCCTGCTCTTCAAAGCTTCTTATTTTTGTTTTCTCCAAACTATTCTCAACTCCCACATCAACTTCTAAAAATGATCTGATATTTAGATAATTTTGCCTTATGTATCTGCTCTCCCCTCCAATCCATAAAACCATCTTGTACCTCTGATGAAATCTGTAAGCAAATTCAAGAACAAGTTCCGTTTTTCCAATTCCTGAATCCCCAGAAACACAAGCAATCCCTTTCCCATACAAAATCTTCATTCCATTTTTCCTCTTGGTATACTTTCCCCGCTTGAGCCTTGGATGGTTGTGCCGCTGAGAAAATTCAATACCTTGCATTTCAATTTCTTTTTCTGTCTCCTTCCATACAACTGGCTCTTTTTCCTTCCTTCTCTCGTTCACCATATGCCTTTCCCTCCATCTTTCATCTATCATGTTGCTCTTTCCCCAACCAATTCTCACACTCTTTCTCCTGGGTCTGGCCTTAAGTTCAATATAGTCTTGTTCGGCATCTCCTGTGACATCACCAAAAAGTATAAATTCTAACTGTGAAAGTTCTTTCTTTCTGCCTGTAAAACACTCATTTCTAATGAAAGGAAACTCTTCTTTTTCTACTTTTTCTCTCCACTTTGTCACACGTTCTGCAACACTTCTCCTTCCTAACCTCATTGCTATTAATGTGACAGCCCTCAGTATGCAATCTCTCCAGTTGCCATCCTGAGCTTCCAGTTTGCACTCGTCAACACGAGAAAGGCCATGCACTGCATCTTTCCACTCTTGTTCCAACCCTTCATACGAAAGCCAAAGTTCCCCTCCATGTTTTTCCCACAGCTCACCCCTCTTTTCAATTATATCCCTCACAAGAATATCAGCTGGACTCAAATCAAAGTATATTGGGACCAAATTCTTCTTCCTGCAGAAAAAATTCAGTTCCTCAATGGTGTATTGGTTCTTGAAAGACTTCTTTGTTATAATTAGTATCCCAAAAGAAGCAGCATCCATAGCTCTCTCGGCAATGCCAAGTTTGCGGGAGCTCCTACTTCGAGCCCTGTCCGAAACAAAGCAACTGATGCCTTGAATTTCCAATTCAGCGCATAGCCATTTAGCAAATCGTAATAAAGGGGGTTTGCTTCCATGCAATCCTATGAAAACATCACAACTCCTCAGCATATAAGAAGAAAATGATGTGGAACCTGGAGTTGAGGATGTTCTATTGTTTCTGACTTTCTTCACTCGCTTTTCTCTCTGTCCAGGACAACCATCATCATGGCAATTCGAGTAACTAGATATGCTGCTACTTGAGATGCCAACTGGGGAAGATTTACGGTCAAGTTTCATCAAACCGCCTGAATTACATCCAGCTGGAGAGGCAGATACATCTGAGAATGTACATCTAACATTTACAGTTGAATTTGGTTCTGGAATCTCTAAAGAGGCGCTTGAGGGAGCCACACCTGAATGAATTGCGTTACTTTGGGTATCAAGCCTGGCTGAGTGTGATAATTGGCATGATGATGGTGATCTGGGAGAGAAAAAGGGTGATTGATTTGCTGAAAAGAAAACAGAAGATGATGATGACATATTCCTTGTAGTCATGGCAGTCAAGGACCCAAAGACGGGGCTCTCTTCCTGAATGTCCATGCCTGTACTTGTAGGATTCCCCATTATGCAAGATACCAAATCCCATGCACGCAACCACACAATTTGTATCTGAAGTTGGGATGATGATATCCAAGTAAGTCACAATTGCACAAATGTTCTATATACGTTCATGCAAGTGCTCTAAAATTTAAACAATACAAAAATATGGTAATAGAGCATCACCATCTAAGTTATAAATCCTAATTTTTACATGACAGGTAAAACTTTACCCAAAGAATCAAATTCCTCAACTCCAAAAAAAACAGCAAAAATCATTGCTAGGCAGGTAAATTTCGGGGGAGGGGAGGTAAAACTTTACAGAACAGAAAGAGATTGATCCTGAACAGTGAATGCACCAAAAAAATGGTATCAGTATGGGGAATACACTCATTTGATGCACAGGATTCGTGTCTGATTAATTCAAAAACAAAGAAGAAGGCACCATATCATAAAAAACACAATCATAACCCCATCTCGGAGAGAAAATTCAGAGAATCATAAAACTGCATTGGGATTCAGATCTGAGTACTTACAAGGATACCAAACAGAAACACACCTGGGTAGATTCTCTATTCCGCCTCCAACCAAATCAATCTCGTTTCACTGAACACAGGAGGAAGGTCGTAACGATTAATATTAGAAGGAGCCGAATTCGCAAGTAGAGCAACAGTGAAATAACGAACTCAAGAAAAGCACCAAGAAACACATCACGACCACAACATTGTAGAAATAAACACACAGTACACACTATTGAATATACATATCATTAACGCATCCAGTGGCTATCAACTATTGAGTGAAAGGCCAAAACACTTGGAAATTAAGTGGTGAGACTGAGACATTTGGATGACCTGAGAGTATTTGGGAGACACCTCACACCGGTTACAGAAAAGAGGGAAAAGGACAGGGTCGTTGAAAATGAAGGCAAAAACTGTACCTTTTTTTCTCAGAAGGGAAGAGAACAAGTCTTTTATGGGTTCAGAAACTCTAGCTGTTTTTTGATAAGCACGCTGTTTTGTAAGTATATATATATAACTAGAACCAGTCTCTGACCCTCTCAACTTCACCCTTTCACACTCTGTCTACTATCATTATTTGTATGACTTTCTTCAACCTTTACAAGACATTTGCTTTTTAATTTTGGTATGATTGTTTGGGTAGAGAAGAAGTAGTATTTTATTTGATATTAGTTAGTGTGTGTTTGTGTGTGAGTGGGAGAGACTGAGAGAATGGTCTGAAGGGGAAGGAAGGAACAGGAACAGGGTGGGAAGAAGGCAATGGGACCAAAGATGGGATCTGAGTAGGGTATGGTGGGAATGGAAGTAGGGTCCACAACCATTTATAGCAGTGTTAAATTTGCAGATATTGAGCACTGTGATTTTGGAGCATTTGCATTGGGGTTGTTAAAAAATTTAAAAATAGATAAGAGTTTACCTGTGGGGAGCTTAAAAGGCAACTTTGATTATGATAGTCCAAAGCAAAAGGTCGAGTTTTGTACTTTGTAGGATTTATGTGACTGACGTTTTGAGGTTCTAACTTCTCAAGAACAAACCTTTCTCTTCCCTTCCCTTCTCTCTGCAACTCTTTTCTCTCTCTCTCTCTCTCTCTGCTCTTTTTGTTTTCAACTTACAAATAACCGTTACCTTACTTTCTACAACACTTCCATTGCCTCAAACTTTTTCTTCTATTCCCTCTTTCATTGTCCTTTTAAATACTACACATGCATTCGTTTTACCAAATTGTAACTCACTGTTACCATTTTTTATTAATCATTCTGTTAATACCACAACTTCTAAACATTTCTCATCAATTTCAATAATTACACATCATTCATCGGTAACTTACCAAATTCTTTCCTTAAATAAACCTAAGTGCCTGCTGCTTATACAATTCTTTTTATACATCAAATTATGATTTTAAGAGGGATTCAAATTTGGGTTCGGTGATCATAAAATGTAAGTTGCTATATTAAATTATTTTATATGAATAACATGTTTTTTTAATAAAAAATATTTTAATTCGAAAAGGTTTACGTTTCATTTCCATTTCCTATACCAGATAGTTGCTTTTTGGAAATATTATTTTTAAAAAGTAAATAACTTTTTTTCAACTTCAAAACTAAAAATTTATTTTCTACCAAATCGTGGACATAGTAGTGCACCTGATTAAAACAAATACAGTGGTAAGTCACTAATTTATGTTTTTAGTGGAATAATTATAAAAATAATTAAAACCCTAAACCCTAAACATCGCAGTTTTTTCTTATCACTTGGTAAAAAACAAATTATAGAATTTTTGGTGCATTTTGCTTTGTTTGAAACACTAAGAAATATGCCTTGTTGTTTACTATATCTTTGTCACTATTATTTGCATTTCATATTAGGAAAACTTTCATACAATTGCCTTTATAAAACAATTTCCATATTATCAACTTATCACGGTAATTTTATTGTATAAAATTATATTAAATATTATAGTATTAAAATAAATAATTTGTACAATAACTTTCAACCTTTAATTTTGAAAAAGTAAAAAAAAACAACAAAAATATTAAGATGCTCCTAAAAGTTTGTAATCCACATAAAATGGGTTCGACAACAATTTAGAAAAATTGAAGTAAATTTAAATTTATTGTTGTTATGTGTTCTACAATGCCTTAGATCGACCATTTGTCATCTCTATTTCATTTAGTTATATTTTGTATATGTAAAGCTTTGAGTATGGTGAATAATCAATCTTAAATTCTTTAATTATTGTTAGTTATTATTAATTAAAATACCATTACAAAATATTTAATATTTATTCATTAACCCTACAATAATTTTGTTTACTCTCTGTATTTTTTTTTACGTTTTGTATTAATGGATATAATTTACCAGTGTCTAGATATTTTATCTTTAATTAATTAAGTTTGATCAAGAAATAAGTAAAGTTTAATAAGATATTGATTTTGTGGATAATCTAACTCAAACACCACTTGAAAGATTTGATCTTGAGTGCATTAATTACTTTTTTTTCTTCTAAATCCTTGGTTAGATGTATTTACATCTAGGAATGTATGGTTTAGAAAACAAAATGAAAGAGAATAGACGACAAAGAAGAAAAAATTAGTTAAAATATATTATTATTATTATTAATATTATTATTGAATTGTTTCAAAAAAAAGTGAGAAAATGAAAAGAAAAACACAAATACTTATTTTCTTTCATTTGATTGTGTAAATAATAAAATAAAATATATAAATAGTATAAATAAACAAATAAAATGTATTATACAAGTATTTTAATTTTAATGAGCACTTAGAAGAATAAAATAAAAATAAAAACTACACATAATATAAAAGAAAATTCATGATTTGATAAAAGAAATAGTTTATGGGTATTTGTTTAAGTTGACTTCATACTATAGAGAAAAGGTGGAGTAATAGTTTGCAATGGTAATTGATTTAAAATAATATTTTCATTTATAATATAAAGAACAAATAAAATAGGGAATAAGATGAATGAAACCAAAGATAGAATGATGAATTTGATTTTGCAATGTGTAGAAATGATTTGAATGGAACAACCAAAGAGTACGACAACCAATCCATCCATGCATATAAAACAGGAGGATAGGACAAAACTCTTCAAAACTAGAACACAAAGTTCCAACAATAAATTAATTGTATATATAAACATTTTAATTAAAAACATTTATAAAAGAAAATAATATTATATACCCATTTTAGTAAATTTTAATTTTGCATGTGTAGAAAAACATCTTTTACATATACCATTAATTAGGTGGGTTTAGTTAGATTAATAAATCTATTAACAAATTTAAAAATTGTTAAATATAATTATTAAGATCTACTACAAAGGTCATGCAGTGTTTTATACAAAAAATTTCTCAAAAAAAAAAATAAATCTTCGCACTAGTATTTTTCTAACAGCTTTTTTAAACAATTCATTTCAAAATTTAACTTCATATGATTAAAATAATTGGTTAACAAATGTGAGCTAAAGTTTTTAATAAACACTAAAATGTGGAGTTCTGTTGAATTTTTAAAAAGAAAAAGAAATAAATAAATAGGCAGAAATCACATTGAGCACATGCCACCATGTGAGACCTCACCACATCCCAATTTATTAACTTTCCAATGAATGGTTTTGATTACACCACTTGCTACTAATACAGCTATTTTCTCCCTTTTATAATATTTTCTGTATAATTTAAATTATTATTTACTTTTTTATATCTATAAATTTTTTAAATGACATCATATAAAAAAATGACTACTACTACTCCTAGTAATAATAGATAAAGTATAAAAAGAATTTTTAAATCTAATAGGGACGAAAACACATGGTCCTTGTTAACTTAGCCTTCTGGCATAGTACGAATATAGCAAATTCATCATTAATGGGACCCAACCTTGCAAATATAAAGCTTCTATCTTTGTAAATACAACCCAATTTTATACTTTCAAAAAATGTGCTAAATGTAGGCCATTTTTTCCCCTATAATGCAATAACAACATTTCAATTTTACTTTATACTTTTTCTCTTCCTTTTTCTAACTAAATATAACACATGCACATGTAATTTTAAATTCATTCAAAATGTTAGTTGGATTTCTCTCATTATAATATTTTCTAAATTATTTTAAATATCTCATGTATAAAGAAATAACATTTTCAATTTTTAAATATTTATAAAAGAGTTAATAATACTTTGATAAAAGTAATGCAAACCATAAATAAAAAATACAGAATTGAAAAATAATATTTACAATTACAAGAAACAAATATAAAAACTACCATTTTTTTATATAAAATACCAAAATTTTCATAAGTGTTAATTTGTTTTTTTTAAAAAAAAAAAATTGTGATAGTTCTGTGTGTGTGTGTTTTTTTTTCATGAAATCGATGACTCATCATCGTAACATTTTGTTTAGCTAAAGTGTATTAAACTTTCGTGCTTGATCCTTATACATTATCATCATGGTACAAATTTCATTAAAAAAATACAATTATAAGTTAAAACTTCATACATATTAAATATATAATATATTATTTATTAAACATCTTGTTTACAATTTTAAAAATTGTAATTCTAAGCAACATAACAAATAAATAAAATAAAATAACAAAAAATTGGGATAAAAGAAGATAGATCACATGTGCTATGTTAATCATCTATTATGTTTTAACTGTACACATGAATGTCATAATATCTAAAAGAATGATATATTAAATATGATAATAATAAATGAATCTAGGATTCAATGTAAATAAACTATAAAAATATATTATCATTAAAGATGAAATTATTTAATCCATTTATACCTGTATCATATAGGATATTACAGTAGGCATGTAATTATGCATGTCACTGGATATACATTTAAAAATAATAATAATAATATTAGTTACACTAAAGACTAAAATATTGATACAGCTTATATTATATAAAATATAAATGTAATTTTAAACTATAGATTGTAATTTTTAATGTATCTTATAAAAACACATTTTTGTTACAGAACTATAGATTTAAAAGTGTAGTAAAGGAGAGAGAGTGACTAAAAAACAGAAGCAAGTTTGACTTTGAAGGTTACTTATTAATATTTAATTAATTATATAAAGTTATAACTATTTTGATGGCAGTATTTGGAGGCATGTTGGCTGAAATTGGGCTACTAAGGTCCATTGAAGTCCAACCATCATGTGTTTGTGAAAATGACACGAGTTATTATATAAACAATTCAGTTAATTTGTGATCAACAATACAATGAGATGGGGTAAAATACAGAATCAGACAAACCAAAGGTTAAAGAAGCTATCTGAAAAAAGAAGGTTAAAAAGGAAACTTAATAGGCAGAAACAATGATGTTGATAAAAAAGTGTTTTCTGATATTTTTTTCAGCTTGAGTTTTTCACTTCAGTAATCATCTCTTCATACGATAAGGTTGGGCTTTTATTCTTCGGATCTTTGATCCTTGAATTATAATGTGTGGATGAATTATTACTATTCTCATATTGAAAACTAAGAGAATAATTATTTTTCTTGTCTTTTTTTTTCCTTCTAAATGAATTTCTTTAGTACTTTTCATTTTTATACTCCTTATTTTTATGAATTCTTAATTTAGATGGTATCGGTAAAAAACACCCTGACACTCAAGTAAGATTTCGGTGTTTGACATTTGATGTAATTAATATTGGACGATGACGTACCTGATTTTTTAATCTATATCTATTTATATGATTATAATGAATCATTTGTTATTGGGGCGGATTAAGGATTTGGACCATAATTAAGAATGTATTACTCAGTGTTTGATTATTGATTAATCTTATTAATATTTTGTTTGGTTGTAACAATTTCGGTCATATCATTCGATCTTGACCAGATGTTGAGTCTCTTAGTCGGTTGTACAGTTATGACCGGTACACTTACAAATATGTTTAGATTTAAATCCTTGATGATATAGATATGCATGGTTAGAAAAGATATAATCACTTAATCATATTTAATTGATAATTTTAGTGCATTATTATTAATTAATGATATTTTTAAATTTCTTGCAAATTTTGTGTAGAATGTGTCGAAATGTCAAAATACATGTAAGATACGGCCACAAGATACTCGACAATCTAGTAATATAGCTTTTATTTATTTATTTTAAATGACACAATTGTGAGTTTTTAATACATATTTTTAAGCATTACCGAAAATGTATTAAAAGATGATCATTTTCTTTTCTTTTTAAGATTGCATACCTCCAAAAGTTATTATACTTTGAGTAAATATTTTTATTGCTCTTTAATGAGAAATAGTGAATGTAAAGAATCGATGCTCATTAACAATATTAGTTAACCATAAATATGATAAATATATCTGTTAAAGGAGAATGGTTCTGGAGATGGGTTTTTTTCTCCTACTGTAAACTTCCATTCATTGTCATATTTATCAGAATAATTAACTTATTAATATTATGCAGTTCTTTACCATTTTTTTTCTATATAACACACTCAGTACCTACATATACATACATATGATAGAGATGAGAAATATCAAAGGAAAATTTATTCTGAGATAGTAAGGAAAAAAATATTAACCTTGACATAAAATTCTAAAAAATAAGATTAAATCATATAGTTACATAAATCTTTTCCAGATAAATAACTTCTACCATTAACATAAATTATATATTTAGATTCATTAATTGTTGAAAATCTCACATTGATTAGATATTAAAACATTTAATAGTATATAAGTGATGCAAACCTAATTTTATAAGTTGATTTTACGTAGTTGAGTTAGGCTTAAAGTTCATTTCTTAATATTTCTTAATATGATATAAGAGTCATTTCGAGTCTATCCTAAAGATTGTTTCTTTGATTTATCAGGCAACTCGTTATCGAATCACTCATAATATAGAGTATCACGCACTGAAAGTGGTGTGTTGAAAATACCACATCAACTAAAGATTATATATAATATATAGGGATGGTGTGTTCAAATCTCACCTAGACTAAAAATTATATATAATATATAAATTATATATAATATATAAATTGGTGCAGGTTAAATTAAGTTTAACGTTTATTTCTTAATATTAATCTCATCCTCTAATTGAAAACAAATTTTTTCACTCATAAAAAAAAAATAGTTCAGTTTACACACTTTTTTTGTGTGGCATGTTGTTTTTTAATCTTAACCAATGCAAATTTACACATGTCGGTCTCTCCAACTTCACATGGCACCCACATGATCGAGAAGGAAGTATAAATCTTAATCTGAGTACAGTTAACATCACATTCTTGTAAAGTATTTTTTCTTTTTATTACGTCACATATTTGAGACAGACATTTTCTTTGTTTAACCATTATTGATAGTATTTTGACCTATGTAGAATTTATTATAAATTACCGTATTTAACGTATGGAAATAATATGGGGGAGAAATATGTTAAAAATAATTATTGTCAATTAATGTATTTAAGGTATTTTTTTTCTTTTGGAATTCAGAATTTTATACGTTTTTTTTTTCTAAAGAAGTGTTTCGTATAATTAAGAAAGAAAATTTTATTTAAATTTTTTTACTTTTAATTTTAAGCAATATGAAATTATTAGCATACCAAAAAAAATACTGTTATACATAGTCAGGTACTGTGATAACTAATTAATTCTACCAATCATTTACTGTTGGGTTATAAGCTTTGCGACGACATTTGGTCATTTAGGTAGGAGACCAATGTAAATGAATAATGTAAAGGAAATATCATAGGACGGGGATTTAAATTCATTAGCAGCAGACACATGGTTAAGACTGAGAGGTAAAACCTCACAGATAGACAGATAACGAATTAGGTTAAGAGCACACTTGTTCTTGACTACCTTGACGGTTCTGGATTTAGGTCGCTTATTGACCTGTCTAGAACACTTACAATTATCTATGAGTAGATATTGAAGAAAAAATAACAAAATATTTTTTTAATTCGATCGAGTTAAGTTAATTTACTAGTGAATGTTTTTTTTTTCAATAATCAAGGTTCAAGAAAACTTTTTCTTAAGAATATTTTCAAGAGAGGAAAAATAAAATTAAAACAATGTCTTCACAAATTAATAATTTATAAAAAAAATATATTTTATATATTTTTAATTCTTTTTCTTAAATTTTGGATAAATTAATTTGAATTTGTGAAGTAGTTTGTTTTGTTTTGTTTTTCTTATTTTTTTTAGATGTATTTTTAAGAAGTTTGTTAAACTTATAAGTCAAAGAAGTATTTTTTTTCATTCCTCTTTAAAAAAATAAAATGACTAAAGTAAATTAGTTTTAAATAACAAAACAATAAAATATTTTAATTACTATAAATTAAAATAAAAAATATAAGTTGTCATTTATACGGTAGAATATCTCATCCATTACAACAAATAAGCGCTAACATATTGTTTTGATGACAAATTTGCTTATAACATTGTTAGGTTTTTATAATCTCAGAATTACTTTCAGTTTTGAAATTTGAAATTTCATCAGAATTAGGTTGAACATTCAAAAGTTAAACAAAATTCTTCTTTAAAAGTCTTTTTTCTTAATTCAACTTAAAGTTGAGAATTTGTTACCATTTTTTAAATGTAACTTATCTAACAAGTTGTTAGGCAAGTCACAAATAAAACAATTAAATCAAGCTACACATAATCTTAAGCGAAAATTAAAAAAATATTTTTACTTGTAATACTTAAACTCAATTAAAAAAATACAAAATTTAAGAATTAAATAATATTAACTAAAATTTGGAAAATAATATAACAACAAATAATATTTATAAAATACAATTCTCACACTAAACAAACTTAAGTTTTGAATTAGAACAAAAATAAATTAAACGGCATAGAATTTAAAATCTAATTAGTACATATACAATAATAAATTATTATTTAACTAACTATTAAAGAAGAATGAATAGTTCGGGTCTCTGAAGAAAACTGGGGCTGCTCAATTCAAATCTAATTCCTTTAAAAATAGAAGAGAAAAAAGTGATTCCCAAATATTTTGTATGGCATATAGGTCAGTAGGTGGGGTTTTGATTTAAACTCTTTAATAAGCTCATAATTATCTTCTACCAAGGTTAGGTAAGCATAACATAAACCCTTCCAATTTTTTTTTTCCTTCTCCACCTATTCCTTTCTAATATATGCTTTCTGTTATTACAAGATCGGATTTTTATCCTTCTAAAACTAAGTCCTTTTATTTTTCTTTTCCTGTCTTCACTATTTTTAGGTGTGATGATTTTTTGAAATAGTTTCGAATGAGTGAAAGAAAACCTGCAAGACACCTCACAATCAAATTAGTTTGAGTATAATGTGTATGTGAATAAAAACAAAAAATTACTTTTAATATTTAATTTTTTTTAATATTTATACATTTTTAATGAATCTCAACTATTATAGGTTTCAACTCATAGATTAAAAAAAAACTCAATTATACCTTAATTATAATTAATTATAAGTTTATGAATTATCTTTTTATTAAAATTCATTCGGTATACTCGATTATTCTAGATTATTCGGACTATCTGTTCTGTTTCTCATTTTTCTGCAGTGCTTCTCTGACATGTTGTTAACAAAACATGAAAAAAAAGAAATTATGAGCTAAATTACAACTTGAATAATTATTTGTGTATTAAAGAAATAATAATTATCAAATTATATGTAATTAATTTAATAATTATAGAATCTCATTATTAGTATCTTATCTAATTAAATTGTAATTTGGAAGACAAACTCCCTATATAATGTAATATATATATAAGAGAATAAGAAACATCTCTTCTCCTTACATTTTTTATCATTTTTTTTATATTGTGAGATAAAGAAAGTGTGGTTATTGATATAACTTGCCTTGCCCAACTAAGCTGCCGATAAAAGTCGAGCAAAGCTGCTTTAGTTAATTTCCAATTTAGCATGTTGATTTGATGGTTTGTAGTTGAAGAAGCCAAAACTTCAACCTCAGATAATTTAATGTCAAAAGCAAGAAAAAAAAATGTGACCAAGGATTTGATAAAAAAAATGATATTTATTTAGAAAGCACAGATAGAGAAATAAGAATAATAGTAGAACGTCGTAAAAGGAGAAAGCACTCACGGTTGAGGGCTTTTTTATTCTCTAAAGAGGTGTTGATTTGATATGAAAGAAAAAATCACATCGATTATATATTAAGATATTTCATATTAATATATAAGGAATGTAAATTTAATTTTATAAAATTAAATTAGATTTAAAATTAATTTTTTAATATGATATTAAAATTTAATTTAAAACTTATTTGATCGAATATTAGTTAAACTTATGGCGAACCAGAGAAAAAATTTGAGTGCGTTGGAGCCCGAAAGAAAGGATGAACGGTGACACACGTGCACACGGACTTCGTTATTTGGTCACAGTAGCCCACTAATGACTTCTTTTTTGTTTTGTGTGGCGGCCACAACACAACAACATTACATAGACTATACTAATACTAGGTAAACTCGAATGAAGGGTTTCCAGAGACAATACGAGACTCCAAGGGACACTTCAGTAACTTCCATCATCTCATCTTTTTGGCTTTAATATCAACTAAATAATAAAGAAAGACCATACCATATGAAAGCCTCTTTGCTCTGGTCTTCCTTGCTTAATCACTTGACATGACATTAGCACCAATCAAACCAAATCAACTTACTCACTCATTGCCGTGTTTTGACCTCTTCAACAACATTTTGGCAAATAATGACACACTATACATTTCAAACTTCTTCTTTTTTTCATTTTCTGTTCATCTCCAACTTCTCTCAACTTTTCATGTCTCTACCATCTCTCAACCTTGTTTCTGTACCTAAGTATACAAACATCTAATCCCCTTCTCGCTGCTACTCTGTCCCTGTTTCTGTAGAGATGAGAGGTGGTAATGGAGGCGATGCCAGAGCTGTGAACAACACTTTGGACACCATCAACGCTGCTGCAACTGCCATCGCTTCCGTTAACAATCGCCTTAACCAACCTCTTCCTCACTTTCAGGTATAATATATAAATATTTCATACCATAATCACTTGCATCAATTTTGCGGAATACAGAATTGACTGTGAGATTGTTTCGGCTACAACAGATGTGGATTTGGTCTGTTTTTATTCTTCAGACCTGTTGGTTCTTCCCCCTTAACTCTGTTTTACTTGGTCAGATTTCTATTATGCAAAACTTCATTTCATGTTCAATATTGCTCTCCTGTGATTGCTTTACTAGTTATCATCAATCTCTTATCCAAAAGTAATGATCTTTTCAGAAATTGTTTTTTGGGTTGAACAATTCAACTTGACATACATTTACCTTTTCAAAATATATATTTTCTGAAAAGTTAAGCCAAGTAGAACTGTGTTTGATTAGGTAGAATGGAGAAATATTACATTTTTGTTTCATCGTTTATTTATTTTCTGAATATACTGATTTTTCGTTTTTTATCGGTGACCTGAATTTTTGAGACAACTAGCATGTCTCTGCATTTTTCACCACTCAAAACTGGCTCCATTCCAGCGAATGCCATTCTAACTTTAGAGTCTCATACATTTAATGAATTCGAACATTTAACCAGAATTAGACTCTGCTTATTTTCTTCATGTTGCGTACAGAGTCAATTTACATAATGGTGATGTCTAGTTGCAGGCTAATAGCATGTATCTTATGCAGTCTGGACCCTGTCATGACATGAATGGCAGGCACATTCACTGTCATGTCTTCTTACTTTTCTCATCCTACAGTCATTCATTCATAAAGCTTACTTGTGATCTCTTCTATGAATGAAAATTAACTCATTTTTTTTTTGCTTGCAGAAGAAGACCTGGGGAAGCTGGTTGAGCATATATTGGTGTTTTGGACACCGCAAAAACCAAAAGCGCATTGGGCATGCTGTCCTTGTTCCCGTAAGCACACCTTCTGGTGCAGATGTTACTGCTGCAACAGTAGGTTCAACACAAGCACCTAGTATTCCATTCCCCTTCGCCGCACCTCCCTCTTCCCCTGCATCTTTCCTCCACTCAGAACCTCCTTCTGTTTCCCAATCCCCGGGTGGTATACTATCTCTCACTTCTGTATCTGCCAGCATGTACTCTCCCGGTGGTCCTTTCTCTATCTTCGCCATTGGACCTTATGCCCATGAAACACAATTAGTTTCACCGCCAGTTTTCTCAACATTCACCACTGAACCATCAACCGCTCCCTTCACTCCGCCTCCTGAATCTCTCCACTTGACTACACCTTCTTCCCCTGAAGTGCCGTTTGCTCAACTGCTTCACCCCAACAACAAAAATCCTGATACCTATCAGAGGTTCCAAATATCTCAATATGACTTCCTCTCTTATCATCTTCATCCCGGAAGCCCTGTTGCTCAACTCATTTCACCAAGATCAGCTTTCTCAACTTCTGCCACCTCATCTCCCTTCCGTGATGCTGACTTTTCTTCTCGTGGAAGACACAAGTCACGTCAAGGCTCTGGCTCTCTAACCCCGGATTCTACCCGATCCACAACACAAGCTGGTTTTCTTCCTAGTCACTGGGTCACTGAGATCAATAGATCTCCACATCCAAGAAAAACTCGCCCCAATGAGATTAGTATAAATCACAGCCTCTCTATTGAAGTCTGTGCCCAGGAAGTGTTGAAGTGTGTGGAAAACAAGGCAGGGACATGGACTAAATCACTTCCATTCAAAACTGATATACGAGGAGCAGAAAAAGAAGATAATTCAAGAGAAGTCCTTGTCAGTAAAACTCAGAATGATGTCCCCCAGCAGATCCCGGAGCATGGAGATGTGGAAAGTGTTCATCACAAGAATGAAAGTATAACATTTTCTTCTGCTAAAGAATTCAACTTTGATAATGCAGAAGGGGGGGATTCTCCTGGGCCCAACTTAGTTGTTGACTGGTGGGCTAATGAGAAAGTGTCAAGCAAGGAAGGAGGATCCTCCAAGAATTGGTCTTTCTTCCCCCAATGACTGTTACTTAAGATAGGGTTGCTGGAATTTTGCATGGGTTTTGACTTTCTGCCATTGTATGGTAGCAACCAACACCACCCCTGCTAAGAATTATAAGTTGGTAGATCTAACAAATACGGTGATGGGAATATTTTCAGGTAAACTCACCTTAGATTAGGAATGGCTTTACATTTATAGCATCTACATTCTTCACACCTGTTAACATTTTTGTGTGTAAGTGTAATATAGTTGACATAAAGACACTGGTTACCAATGATGATCTTTTATTTTACTGTTACTGAAAGTTCAAACATTTTAGCAATGTTCTTAAAGTACACTATAGTAATTCCTACCAGAAACACAATTTTGACGAAGTTCAGTATGAAGCAGATTGATCTCATTTACAGGGAGATAAGTTTTCTAGTCCAAGCATTTTCAAACAATAAAAAAAGACAGTTATTGTATCTATATGTTTCAATTTGAGATGAGCTTCATGGAGAAGGAATAGAAAATGTGTTCATAAGGAGATAACTAAATATCATTAAAATAATTAATAACAATAATAACCTACCTGGAGAAGCAATAGAAAAAGTGTTAATAATTAATCTCATTAAAATAATTAATAACAATTCATGACAGCTTTAACTAATTTAGTAAGGGTTGTTATAAGGGATGTCCCTGTACATAAGAGTAGAACTTTTAAATACCTGTTTTAATGAATTAAAATCTTAAAAATTAATAAATATGTAAGTAATATTTTCTTTGAATTGAAACTGGTTTTGATCTAATGATAGTCACATTTATTCTTTGTTTTTTTAAGTCTTCACCTTTGCATACATCTTATTAAGAGTGGAATTGAGAGTTTACTGATAATTTATTTAATATATAGGATTTTATGTAGTTGCTTAGATTTAAGAGTTTTCCTCAATTATTAAAAAATAATATTTATATTTTAATATTTAATGAAGTGTAAGATAAGCATACGTATGTACAATAATAGAAGATAATAATTGTTTGAGTAAAGAATGACACTGATAAGTTAATTAACTTAACCATATCTTCTTCTAATATTGAGTATATTATTAATTTTTTGTTTGGGATATAAACAAATAAAACAACATTTTTCACTCACCAATCAAATCAAGTGTTTTTCCTAATCATTTGATATAATTTTGCCATTTTCAAATTCAGTCATATTTTTCATCTTATGACCTCTTCTACTCTAACAATATATTTGAACATTTAGTTATACACTTCAATATTTAATCATATAAAGAATAAATGGTATTAAGTAATATTTTCACTATTTAAATTTAAATATATTACAATAAAATTTTATTTTGTACTGTGGGACATAAAGTACATTAACAAATATTTAGTACCTTGAAGTGTAAAGTAAATGATGAGTAAAATCCTAACTCTTAATAAGATGAATGGAACAGTGAAGAGCTTTTAAGAAATAAGAGTATATTATTATTTTTAACAAATCGATTTACAAAATCAAAACTGCATTATTATTATTTTTCAAAATTATCCTCAATAAATAATCTATAATATCTCTTAAATTGTAGTGAAATCCTTTTCCGAAACAATTAGTTACATGCACATGTGCATAAAAGTGTAGAGAAGTAAGAATAAATAAAAAAGAATGGGATTTTTCTTGATTCTTTCGCTAGTTGTTCCTGTTTCCACTTGCTGCCTCTTTTCTTCCAATTTGTCGGTACATTTTCTTTTCCAACATTAAATTTTGTAACTAAATTATTGAGTTACATTTAATAATCAGTAACACCAAACCCTTTTTGTAGGTGGAAGTATTGTATATGGACAGCTGCATAAACTGTCTTACAAAGTTTTTTTTCCCAAAAAAATAATGAAACTACTTATTTATTATTTTCATTTCATACAGTTATATCCTAAACTATTAATTTATTATTTTTACATTAAATGTTTTCTTTCCACAAATCAGATGCTTCCAGTGAGGATAGGTCCTTTCACATTTTATTCTTTCAGCAAAAATCTTATACAAAATTTATATGAAAAATCTCTTAAAACTCAAAAAATCTTGCATAATTTACACAATAAGAGTTTATTTTCTTTCCGACTTTTCTTCACAAAGACAATTACAATTAGCTACATTATTCACAAAAATAGATATGATTAGTTATATTATTTCACAGAGACAATTATGATTAGCTACATTATTGTTTTACTCATTTTTTTTCAAAAATAGATCTTGTTTCTGTTTTCGGTATTGAAGAAATTTAGTTTGAGGAGAAAACCATACATTATTAGTTAAAATTTAGTACTAATTAGTTTAACATGTTATTCCTTTCATCTTTTTATTTATTGTACTTTCTATATATGTTGTAGTATTTTATTTTCTATTGTACATATATTTTTATCTATATATTTTTTATTTTTATCAAGAGACATATTTGTATATTGTTTTCATCTTAAATGTTCACTTTAATTTCCAAAATCATCAATCTTTCAACATGTTTCGAAGAAAGTTGATTCGGTCTCAATGTTTATGTCTCAAACTTTAGATTTATTTTCTAGCATTCTTTCATCCTCTTTATCCGTCATTTTAGTTTGTTTTTCATTGCTTTACTTATATCTTGGAATTATCCTCCATATCCACATAGTGATCTAGTTATCATAATAGCTTTTTGTTATGTTTGTTATGTTTGTTATTCTTGAACCTATTATCCTCCTTGCCTTTCAATTTCATATAGGTTTTTTTCTACACTCTAATATCATCTATTGTTTTGTAAATCCACTAAATTCATCCTTACTCATTTTCACTTTCACTTTATGTTTTGTTACTCATTTGTTTCTCTTTTTGATTACCTTTTGTCTTATCTACTACTGTTAGGGACCTATATAGTTCTTCTACACTTTCATTTTCATACTGATATTATCTATAATCAAGTATTAATCAATTAGATAGAGACATCTTCTATCTTACAAAAAGATTGAGTACATCATTACCCATCTTCATCTTCATTTGTGGTTTTCTTCTCCTATTGACGTGATTCTAAATTATTGGATATATTTTAAGCATGTTAAAGGATTTAAACACCAATCTGAATATGAGAAGGATGTTATTGAATTTTTATTGGCTATCCAAGTCCAAACAACTACTTGTGCTCTACAAAAAAAACTCTTCTTCATAAGCCCTTTCATTTCTAAATACAAGTCCATTTACCTGCTTCCAAATATTTTAGAAAATGACTACCCACACACACTTTCAAACTTGATTAGCTTTCATTTTCAGGTTATGATGGTGAACATGGTTCAGAATATTGAATAGGTGAAAATGGTGAACATGTTGGTTATGATGTACAATTTTAACACCTATCCATGTGTTACACATATTTCACATTCTATGTGCTATATTGTAATAAAAGAACAAATGACATATCTCCTCAATTAGATAGACTACTCATAAAACATATTTTATTTTATTGTTAAGACTGACTCACATGTGACATAAATTATCCTTAGTGAGTACAAAAACACACTCTGAGCCCAAAATTAAGCTAACGATGTAGTTTTAATCTTCCAAAATTGACTATAAAACATGTCATCCTTTCCATTATCCCTCTTTTCTTTTTGTAGTTTATTGTATGCTCACTAACTATGTACACCAAAATCTCCTCATCCTTCTTTCTTTTTTAACTCATGCATTAGCATCTCAACTTGGATTTTTCCATTTGAATCACCCTCTTAACCACTTCAAACACCATTCTCATACATTTTCTTACTATCTTCCTAATTTTTCAATGTTTGCACTTTTGAACTTTGAATTGTTGCATAATCTCAAATATGTATGTATTAGTTCCTTTCCATCCAACCATCTATCTCTCAAAATGTATCTTAATATCATTTCTTAGTTTCCATGGTATTTTCTTGATACTAATTTATCGTTTTTTTCCACTTCTACATACCTTTTTTCTATATCCATCCACCACTATAAGTTATGCTTTGACACAATAATTACCTCAAAACCTTTATTTAATCCATAATTTAATTCTAAAATATCCCTCGAGGTGCCTTGACTTTCTGTTTTGTTTCTTCATTTTAATGCTTTATATTTTTTTTTCTCTTTTCACATTAGTTTTCTTAACATTTTGTTTATGCGTTAAACTTTATATATATATATATATATATGAAAGAATATTTAATTATGTAAGTATTTTTTAATTTTAATTGATTAAATAAAATAAAAATATTTTTGCTTGTATATGTTAAATAATTTATAATAATCAATAATTAAAACTTAACCTATAGGTGTTAATAAAGAATACCTTTTTAATTATTTTTAATTTTAATTTTTAATTTGATTAAAATTATGAATCTGACCAGCTAGACTCACGATACTTTGATACCTTGTAATAGGAAAACTGAACATTTCTTAGATATGGTGAGATTATTATCTATATTTGATACAATCATTTCATAGCTAAGACTAAAAGACATATTGAGAAGCTACTTCCAACAAAATTTTATCCCAAAATTGTTAAGCTTAAAATAGAAGAACAAAATAACTTTAAAAAGATAGAATTTGAAACTATTTGGTGTCAGTCTTTGTAAATGATAGCTAGCCAAATGCAAGATCAGGAGACAAATTAGCTTCAAAAAATTATTTACATGACAATTTTGATGCATGAGGTATGAAACTTTGAAGCTCTTTAGCTAATTTCCCTATCAAATGAAGACAAAATCGACATGTCCTTATTATTGTAGACCACTCATTCTAATCTATACTTAAACATCACTAAGAAAATAGAAATTAGTATCGTATTACAATATTCTTTCAATTTAAATAGAAAATACATTTTTTATTTCCACCTTCACACTGATTTATTATTATATTTACAATAGCTGCCTAAAAGGTGAGTCATATTTCTCAATTTTTTATTGCATCTCCTGAAATCATGGTAATTGCATCCATAATTTCCCACCACAAATTTTCCCATTGTGACAATTGTCACACAAATTGTTTGCTTCTACCAAAAAAAAAAAGATGTTAAAGCAAAAGGAAAACTTTCAAATATATAAAACTTGAAACACCAAACTAAATTAAAGGCAAAATTAGGTGTTGTTGATTATATATTATTCCCTACATTTTACTTTTATTGATGTTTTAGCATTTTTTTAAAATCATATTTATTGATGTTGAGTTGTGAATGGAATATTAGAACTTTGATTTCTATTATCTTCTTATAGAATACTATTGTCTTGGAACATTCTAATATGATTAACTCCCATCCCATTTCTTCAAATAATTTCTTTTAATCTTCATTAAAAACATTAATTGTGAATGATTTTGGATTTGAATGGAGGTAGTATATAATCCATTAGCTTGCCTGGGTACAAAACTCCAAGGGCATAGGCACAAAACCATCACAGAACGCAGATCATGCAGTAATTGGTGGTAGTAGTATGACAGTGAAGAATTAGAGATTTCTACGCAGTACTATTGGAACAAACTCTACACTAAATGTAGACTATTTCTATAAATGCGATTCCCTTGCTTTGTTAAAAGGGGATTGGTGCTAATTATGGCTTTGTAAGGTACAGAGTTACAAATAATGTTACAACTTCATTCAAGGCTTAATTCTCCACTGTGTTGGAGTCTTAAATGTGGGCAGGGTTTTTGAGGTTCTCCACTTGTCCACAAACCCTTCAAATCTCCTCTCTTCTGCCCCAATGTCATCAAGGTTCCTGCATTAATCAATGCATGAAAAAGTAAGCACCTAACTATATATTGCTACAGTTTCATAGATAGATTATGGCTTCAGTTATTTCTTATCTTAATATGAAACCATAACAAAATAACATTTTGCATCAGAAGTACCAAGGGTAAATGGAACGATGTATAATAGTGCTGGTTGGCCATGTCCGTCCATCAAGTTTAGTGCCACGTACGTAATCAAAAGACCTACCAGCATTAGGAAAAAAGTCAGGTCATGCTTATGTATTCCCCCAATCAATGATGTAACCTTCAAATCAGTAATTAAAGAAAAGGAGAAGAAAGAAGTTCCCATAAAATTATTCTAATAGCTGAAGAGAAATGTTACTGAAGTAAACAACAGAGAAGGTGATTGGTGTTTGATTCTCACCAAAGCCATATGCACACATTGCCCACAGGAAATATCCACCTCTAAGGCTCTTGTTTGCCAGCCAATCGTACCTGCAAACACGTACCATTTTGGTCAGAAAAGCTTTTTCCTCATCTATTGCCAAAACAGTACTTTAAGATCTCGAAAATTGGAGTTTTAAGATCTCAAAATTCCTTTGTTCTACCTTCTGATGCTATTATTGTCAAAGAAAAATTCCTGGAAACATGCTGAAGCAAAGATTCCAATCCATAAAATTTGGAAAATATTAAAAATCAAATTTTGCGTTGAGACAAGTCATGCAAGAGAGAGGGAAAAAAACCTGAGTGAGAATGCCACCAGCATTCCAGGTAAAAGGATGTCTCCGAAACCTATGATGCTGTAACCACCCCATGGATCAAAAATACGTGGGAACTTTAGTAACATTGGAATTCCATCTTCTCCACTTCGATCACCTCGGGCTACCTATGAGAAAAAGTAAGCAAAATTAAAATTAGTAAATACATAGGGTCTTAGTGACTGTCATGCAATAGAATGGAGCATAGTACTAACCACAATCATGACACTTTCCTTGAAGAACTTCTTTGAGACAAACACCCAAAAGATGTCATAGATGAAGGCACAGCCAAGAAGAACGGTACCAACCTGATTCAGGAAACAGCCAAATATTTTACACAAGTGTCTTGGGTATTTGGGATGGTTGCAAATTTCCAAAAATTTTAAAAACTAAAACCAATTTTAGTTTTAGTTTTTTTCGGTGATGACCTTGATTGCAACAATAGTCGATGGTAGTAGTGTTGGTGGTGATAATAATTTCGATGTGGCAGGAACTTTGGTATTATGGAATGTATATAAGTCCCACGTTGAGTGATATAAGATGTTCGGTAGAATATTTAAGTATTCAGTTCTCCTATTTTAATAGTTGATTTTGAGGATGTTTTCCAAGTGCATACCAAAAGTAGCATTTAAAAGACATTTTTTTTACGTCTTAAAAATTAAGTTAAAAGTGTTTTGAAACTTGCTTAACAATCAATTCGGCCCAACTTTACCATTTTAGCTTTTTTGGTACAACTAAGAAATAAAAAGTAATAAAAAAGAATCAAAGTAGGTAACTAAATGCATATCATGTCCAAAGCTGATCCCAATTATCTTCAGGTGTTCCCCAACATGCTGTGTAAGCCACCACATTTTACCATTTTAGCCGAACACATTTTTGTTTTTAAATTTGCATTTGAACTAAAAATTTAAAAACCTGAAACACCCAGACCAAGACCTTGATTTTCTAAAAAGAAACATTTCATGTCGCATAAATATATCAAGACAACTTCTCTAACTTGACAAACTTCAGAAGGGAGTGCTTGCTGACCAAATAGAGACAATGCAACACCAGATACAAATTAAATACGTTGTTAGTTAATTTCTTCCCAGTAAAAGATGTATCAAAAAATTGTGAAAGTAAATATCAAAATGCCCATTCAATGGCTTCTACTGAAAAGTAACAGAATTCAAGAATAATTTTATCATGTTTAACATAAAGCACAGCACAAACATAATAATGTGAGTTCAAATAATTACCTTAAGATTTGGTACATGTACAATCTGTAGAACTGTTATAATCAGTGCAATTCCCTGTCAGAACAACCATGAAAAATAAATTATGATTAAATGGACAGTAAGTATAAAAATGGCAAGGAAATATCCCGTTAAGTATAAACATATCAACAGATTTTCATATCATATATTTAAAATAGCAAAGTTCATTATCTTTGTACAGTCAGGGCAAGGAAATATTATGAAAAAGATGCATTTAGAAATAAGGATCCAAAAGAAGCTTTCACCAAAAGCACCCATTTGACAATCCTGCCAGGCTATTAAATTTCCTTGTAGAATGTAGCAGAGGCAAATGGCTGCACATTTTACAATTTATGCATATAAAGCACAACTAAATTATGACCTTTGAAAATAACAAAAAAGACAAACTTTCTTTAGACCTTGAGTGTCTACGTGATATGTAAGACTGGAGAAATATTTATCCTTACGAGTATATCTTGACAAATCCAGGCAAAGGAATTGTTACGATAAACTGCCCAAAGAACGGCAAATGTTGTACAGAATGGAGAAACAGCCAAAGTCAGGTATGAGATAGATCCCAAAAAAGGTACTTTGATGTATGCCTCTCCAGCATGCTTGAACCACCTGCACAGGAAAACAATGTAAGTTTCTTCTATGAGTTAACATCATGGAGGAAGTGAGGAACAAACTGATAACTTCAATTAGAAAGGACATACAGGATGAAAGGGTGCAAAATCAAACATTATAACAGAGATTCTTAAACTTTGAAAATTACTCTACCAAACGTGAGGAAAGAAGATAATTTACCTTATGACATGATTTTCAAAATTACAAAATATCATTTGAAATATTTATATTTATATAATATATATTTGTAAACAAAATGCGATAAGATTATCAACATCTCTTGTTATTCCTGCATACAAAAATTAAGTTTACTAAAAAATTTATAGCACATCTTCACAAAATTAATGAAAGATCAAAATAAGTTCATTGTAGTTAGTCTTCTTAAATACTAAAAATGCTGATTACACCTAGAAAATCCTTTTCAGTCATTTAGTCAGCTTTGTGGCAGAGTGTCTGCACGCATGTTTATGTGAGTGTGCAAGTCCATTAGACCTGATGTCTCCAGAAATATCTAACAATTTAACTATTTTCATGATATCTTCTGGAGAATTAAATGAGTGACAGACTTCTCGAAAATGTGTACATGACCTTTATTTTGCATGGTAAAATCATCCTAGAATTATAAAAGGATTGTACAAAATACCAGGTCTATGGAAGAAGAGACGGGAGACAAATGCACCATCAGCACTAAGCAAAGCCTTGGCTGTTTTTACTGACTACCACTGACTATACAGCTCTTTTTCTATCAAACCAGTCACAACCACAACATTCACTTTGTTGCAGATTATGTGCAAGAAAAAGCATATATTGGAAGGTTACAGTTAGTACTTTTCTATATTGATAACAACTTCTGCACAAAATATCAAGCTCATATAATAGCTTACATGAATTTCTAGTCTAAGATTTGAAAATAATTAATTAAATATGCATTTAAATGAAAAGGAAAGATAACTGCTTAAGGCATAAAGCTGATCATTCAAATAAGAAGGCAACCCATTTAAAATCCAACACGGGTTATAAAACATATATGTCAACTCTCCCCATATCTAATATGAGCTTCTCAAACAATCAAAGAGGAATTGTTTAAAAAAATAAAATATAACAATCTTAACAGATGGATACTAAGACCAAAAATTCATAATAACATTCATTAAAGATAATATACCACACCTGGACAAAAGAGCAACCAAGCAAGTTTGCAAGCCCTACAGATACAAGAAAACATGTGGTTACCGATGACTTGGTAGAGAATAGCATGCCAATTGAAGGAAAGACAGAGAGTTTGTATTCGGTAATGGCAGCAGAGAGTTTTTATAACATGCATTCATGCTATGTCATAGAAGTTAATGTTGTGCCCTTCTTTTTCCTGCATAGATATGTTTTTTTCCTAACACAGATGCAAAAATATAAAGTTTAGACTGATTTATTGGAAGTTAATACCTCAATCCCACCAATACAGAAGAGAACAACCAAAACCTCAATGAACCACGACGACATCAGTTTGTAAAGCATAAACAGGAAACATGAAGCAAATACAACAAAAAGGACTGCAGCTTTCACGTTCATATTTACAACTCCATTAACATTAGCATATTTAGTGTTTGGGATTTCATCTGAAGCATCCTATAAGAAAAGAAGAAATTGAGAGTAAGTGGTGGGATCAAAAACATATTAAGACAACAACGAAAATCCAACTTGAGGGAATACTGAAAGAATAGGAAAAACAGACCTTTAGGAGCTTATCTTGTTCAATAGCTGATTCTCGGGCTGTCCAAGCTGACCAATATGATGCACACAATATGGTAAGAACTGCCATCATCCAAAGAAATACTTCTGCTATGTCAACAGATGGTCTACGTGGTGAGTATAGCTGCACAGACACTGCAAGATGGCAACAAAGTTTAGAAGCTCCCTCCCTTACAGGAAAAACAAAAGTAGCAGTTGCATTGTAATTACAAGAATCTCCTCATAAGCATTAAAGATGTTGTGACCATCACTTAGCTAACTGCATTAAACAGAAACTATTACAAGATCCACATAGCATGCACAAGAAAACATCCAGAGATATTTTGAAAATCGAAAGAAAGCTCACCAGATGAAGTACTTGTCAGCATTTTTTCCAGCCTTGTACCTGCATCTAGTGGAAGCATGACTGCCGGTATATGTATGTTCAAATCAGTTTCATCAGGATCGCAAACCATCTTGTAAAGTTCTGCAAACAACAAAAACAAATTTGATATGAAAAGAGAAATAGGCATTCGAACTAGACATAACAGCCAAGCAACTCCTCGCCAACTACTAAAATAACAACCCCGCACACAAAAAAAAGCAAAAAGGAAAAAAAAATACTTAATATCTTTTTACCTTTTTGGTTATTTATAATGAGGATGGCTGAAGCATTAGCATTCTGTGCAATATTTGCCTTTCTTGTGAATGTACAGTTGCCTCGATCCACCATGATGACATCTCCCACAAGCTGACAGTTTAGACAACTACTAACATTCAGTACTTAGCTACACCAGTGACCAAAGCACACTACAACACCACACAAGTGAAGAAAGAACCTTATTCTTTGGCGGACTGCAACAGTCACGAGGATCTGAAAGAATAAGGCGTGTATGTCTTGCATTCTTCTCTTTTGACACAATGGCTCTGCCAAATCTGGCACCCACACCAACAAATTCAGCATCCTCTACACCGTTGACCCAGGTTTGCACTTTTACCTGACAATTATAACAAGTTCATCACAAGTTGGATTGAACTCGAGGCTAATTGATTGCTCAAGTACTAAACGCTCAAATGTTGTCTCATTCTGGACAATATGATTATGATGTTCCATGACCATGCATGCTCTAGTACGATGAGAGAAACCCAGAAATGAAAAGCGAAAAAGAACTGAACTTTTTAAAGTGGGTATACCAGAACGAACTGGTTGGCGCAACCCGGCTTCTTGGGTGTTGAATCGTCGTCGTGAACTATGTCCCCAGCTAAGACAGAAGGGGCGTCACGGAGAAGCAATATGACTGCAGAAAACAAGAGAATCGAGCAGATCTTCTCCGAAGCCATGGATGCAGTCTCACCTCAAACAAGATTTACAAATCATTACCAACTCATAGTTGAAACGAGGAGAGACACACGCCGCCGCGTCTCGGAAAAATCCACTTTCTATTTTGATCCATTCGTTAGAAATAAAAAACATCAGGCATTTTACTGTTATTATTTAAAGAGGAAATTACCTGCTTCATCAGGTTATTCTAATTTCTAATTCACACTTATCTTCCAATTTTAAAATATTCATTCACATATTTTAAGACTCTAAAAAATTACATTCTCATTTTTTATACTTTTAGTGAAGTAGTATATTTCATCTACACATTAAATAAACTTAAATACAAAACTGTAAAAACTAAAAGTTAAATATTCTTTTATTACAAATTATTATTAATATAAGTATTATATTAAAAAATTTAAATATTATTATTTCAAAAATAAAAAGCATATAAGTGTAATTCAATACAGAAATAAATACAATTTTTTCGATTAATAATAATTACTTTATATGCAAAGATATTAATATTATTTAATTTTATTTTAAAAATACTATTTTTAAAGCGTATTTAATTAAAATGTTATAAAAAATAAAACCATTCCAAATAACAATTCAATTATTAAAAAATATTTTCGAATAGTATCATAAAATAAAAATAATAAAAATATATTTTATATTTAAATATGCTAGTTTTTTTCCTTATAATTAGTTCAAAATGAAATATGATAGTGCTGAATTAAGAGTAGCAAATTCAATGCTCGGATCAATGACTTATTAATACATGTAGATGTATATGATTTTTTTTTAAATATGAATGATATATATAATTGCTAAAAATTATTTTATAAGAAGTGATTTCGCAAAAGAAAAGAAAAACTATTTTTTTAATAAATTAAAACTCAATTATGTTTAAGTTAAAATAAAATTTAAAATAAGATCATTTCTAAAAGTTAACTTATAAAAAAACTAATTAATTTACTGGAAAAAATATATTTGTTCGTATAGTTTTTCTTAAAAATGTTTATGAAGAAATTTATGCACATGACTTTGAAACACGGTTGTGATTTATCCCACGCAAATGGCAAGTTTTATTGAACAAATTAATGGATTGATTTCCATTATCATTTGATTTCTGAATGTTTACATACAGAAAGGACTAGAATGCATGCTACAACAATTTTCTGTAAAATATTCTGTTCTATTTGGTGTTACAAACAATGATTCACATTTTCTAGATGATAGCAGGGCATTGAGGGTGACAGTATATATGATTTTGACATCATGAGCAATAGCACAGACCCAGAGAGAATGTAGCATCTCCTACTTTCATGTAAATCCTGTTCTCTGCATGCTCTTTCTACGCATTTGCTACCAAATTCAAGGTCAAACCAGCAATAGCAATGGCTTAAACAATGGACACAAAGCTGGCAGAAATATCTCAGTTGGATCAGGTGTACTCTACACTTTTATACACGAGCAATAGGAGAAAAAGGTGGGTTTAGCACATAGGGTCGAGGAATTCCTTTCTGAATCTTGGCCACATTCTTTTTCTCTTCTTTGGTCACTGAGTTCATCAATATCTCTACTTCCTCTTCAAGAAGCATTTTCAATGAATTGCGTCGAGAAATCTGTTTGTTTTTCTCCAGCCCTGCAGCACCGAAGGTGGAGGTGCCATGCAAAATGGCAACACTAATGGAGAAAGCTTGTAATATGGATAACTGTGCATGGAAATCAACTTCATATTGTCCCTCCTCCACCATCTTCATGCCAAAGGTAGGAGTTCGTTCTTTGACTCCCTATGCACCAGAAGGAGAAATAAGTACCAGAGAAAACAATGAGAACCTCACAAACGAAGTGTGTTAAAAGTGTTGCACTGAATGAAACAGAAAAGGTCCAATTGGAATCACATATGCAGAAGCATGTCTTTGGAATTACACCACTTAGCAGTATAGAGTCAGTATCTTTTGTTTGTTATCCTATTCTGGATGCTTATATCTTTATTCGGAAAGAGAAAATACAAAAAAGTAAAAGAAAAGAAAAGTAAATGCATGACTATTTGAAGTCTTTTTCACTAAAGAGTTCATGTGAAATTGAAGCTTTACCTGAGTAAAAAGTTCCAGAGTTTGATATTCCTCCATAAGAGGGTGGTCTTCAGCAAATTGAACACCAGGATTGCCTAAAAGAATAAGGGGACAGGCCATGTCCCAGCCACCACAATCACAACCTCCACCATGTTTCAATCGATCAAGCAATGATGATGGACCCTGGCTTTCACCACTTGCCAAGCCATGGTTGCCACTTGGTAGTACCACCTTCACCTGTTCTAGGACTTTTCCGTTATAAGAGAGGTCACTTTGTTTGGAATACGCTTCAGCCTTTATTCTATCCTTCCTTTCGCATTTCAAGTTTTCTCTCTTGCCAAAAGGAATTTGCAAAACAATGGCAGCCATTTCAGGGTTTGAATACAATTCTGTGGATGACAAAGGATAAGCATTTGAATTGTTAAAACATGCAGTGCTTGATATAGGCTTGCTTTTAGTTGCCAAAGTCTCTTCAACTGGTCTCAAAGTTTCTCTCTTCATTCCTACACGGGAATCTTTTAGAGTGTCAGAACAATTTTGCTCGCTACACGACTTTTTTTCTGGTGAAACACTTTCTCTTGAGCGTGCAAGGTCAAACAACACAAATTCTGCCACCATAGAGTTGTCAAACATTCCAACTTCTAATTTCGAACATGAATCAGAAGAAACTAGCATCTGTGCTACCATTGATAAATCTTTGTCAGAATAATGGGACCCCAAGTCAGAGGCTGTACTTTTCTTTCTTTTATCCATTGAGTGAAAGGTATACACCCAGTTGAAAGCATTGTCTGATTTCCATCTCTTTGCCACAAAAACATCTTCAGGGCACTTTACCTTGAACTCATAAACTGGCAGTCCATGTTTGTTTTTCAGCTTGAGTTTGCCATGAAGATGAACAGGTGAACAAGATAGACCTGAAAACTGTATATCTCTATTGATAAACTCGGAAATAATGTCAGAATGCTTTGTTGTGTTAGAGAAGTCATTTAGCAAAGATCTCTGATAAGTCCTGTTTCTTGTACCATTTCTAGTCCCAGTTAATTTGACCTCAGTAGTTTCCAGCACACAACTCACTGGACTTGTCAAAGTTTTTGACTTTGTGAATGAATTTAGCCTTTTCCTGATAGAGCTGAGTGAGACTTTTGGACTTGCTCTTGGGGAGCATTCACTCTCGGATGGAGATTGCATGCGAGAGATTTCAACCATGGAAGAATCTGGCTTTCTTAATCCATGAACAGAATCATTTTTAAGATGATAACTACCATCGATTAGTGAACCAGCAACCTTGTCACCTCTGATTTCTGTATTTATAGAACCAATCCCTTCTACCGCACCATATTTCCCATCCCAAACATCCGAATTTAAGCAAAATTCAATATAGCCATTTGAAGTCTTGTTCTCCATCCCAGCCCAGGAACCAGAAACAGATGGAGATGGTGAACCTAAATTTGAGTCCTGAGATATTACAGAAGGTCTCTCGTCCATACTTTCATCATCTGAACCACACAGAGAATCAACAACACTGCCCGAAAAAGAAGCATCACTACTACTACATGAAATTTCTATTTTTTTCCTTCCCCTAATGGTGCCCATTTTCTTTATACTTATAACTTGCTCTGAAATCTTATGCATGGAAACTTTTCTCATTTCTAAATTACCTTCCAGTTCATGAGATCTACAGGGAAGGCTCTTATGTGAAGAAGAATTACGGAACCTACCAAAATTGATATCAGCAAAGTTCTCTTTTAGTTTCAAAAATTCATCTTTCCCAGTGGATTTCCCATTTTTATATATTTTCTTCACATTCAAACAATATTGCGGAGATGGAAGAACAGTATCGGGACTAAGACCCACGGAAGACTTCTCGTTCAGATCCAACTTCAATTCTTGCCCCATTCACACACTACAACCCTGCAATGCTATTCAAAGGAAAATTAAAAAAAAATGATTACTTTGCAAGAGAGATCAAATTGAACTTAACACAATGTTGCATTTGGTGTGTAATTGAAAGAGCTTTAAATCTTAGTTTTGCAACTAATCTACGAATATTTAGTTCAGCTTCCCAGACAACACAGAATTATCAATAATGGTTCGGCCCTGAATTTTAACATAAACTGCTGAAAATCACAATTCAAACAGAATGTGATAATATTTCACAACAAACTGCTAATTGCAAGTAAAAACGCCACCTACACTGACAACAGATATACAAACTTGCAATTGCAAAAAAAATTTCCAGTGTATGTAGTCAGAAGTTAGAAATTGGCTTGCAGAAAAACTTGAAAATAACAATTTTTATTCCCTCCAAAAAAAGGATCCTAAGTGATCTGTAGCCAAAAAAATTGCAAAAGGAAAAGGTAAAAACATGCGCAACACCCAGAATTTGAGTAAAGTAATTACAAGGATGGTAATTGCAGCGCGAATGTTAAGAGCAATATTCGAAAAATTCAAATAAAGCTCACTTTAATACCAAACCATAACAGTAGGAAATTACAAGAAATGGAAAGCAGTAAAAGGAAAGGGCCATACTGAAGTAGTTGTTGGAGAAGTGATGAAAAGAACGAGTGTCAACACACAATCATTGGCTTCAAACTTGATCAAAAAGTCTCCAAGAATGTAACTGAAGAAAGAGCAATCCTTCTTGGCTCCTTGGAAAATCAGAATTCGGAAACAAAAAGCAAAGACAGTGGGAAGAAGAAGAAGAAGAAGGAGTGAAGCATGATAAATGGTGTGAAAAAGTGAAGGTAGAAGGGTAACTAGAGAACAGAGAAGAACAATGAAGTCTCTCTCACATGAAAAGGAGGGTAAAGAAGAGACACTGAACAGATGATCTTCTGTATATGTCTATGCTACTAAAGCCAATGTCCTCGAACACCATCATTATGCTGTGTTCTCTTTTTCTCTCTTTTTATTATTATTATTTACTAGGCTAAAAAATTCTTCATTTTCCTCCTTACATTTCTTTTTCACATTCAATTTTATCCACATGTCATAAAAATGTTGAATATATTCTTTAATTATTAAAATATATATGGAGTTTAACTAGTGATTGGCGAGTCAAATATTACGTATAAAGAGATTGTGTTTATCGATATTTCTACATAAGAACATTAATATCGTATAGTTGAAGTCAAAGAATTATGAATAGTAGTAATCTTAAATGAAAAATAACATATTTATTGTTGAATTAGGTTAACAACGAGACCAATTAAAATAAATAAATATTTTAATATATAAAATAATATACGAGAAAGAAAAATAAATTACACACTAATTAAAAATATATATTTTTAACTTGATGTGTTTTAGGCCTGAGATACTCAAAAACTCTGGACAACTACATTAAAAAGAAAAAAAATCATTAAAATATTTTGTTACCTGAAAATAACATAACATATTTCAAAACAGTAAAAAAAACAAGTTGAACAAATTAAATTTCAAATAGATAAAAAAAACTAGTAAATTTTATTATTATTTGCCTTTTTCTTTTGTCTCACTCAGCGATCAGCATGGGACCAAAGAAGCACGGTAAAGTAAAGTGAGCCGCTATAGAGCGTGCGTGCAGCCATGTGAAAAGACAAATAACCCCATAAAGGGTGAAACTCTTCCATGAAATCAATAATTCATCTCTCTGCATGCTAAGATAATAAATATTCTTAACATTAAATAAGAAATAGAATATTAACGTGTTTAAGGTTAAAACACAAAAACAATATTTAAACTTTTTAAGAATTGATACAAAATTATTGTAAGAAAAATATAAAATCATTTATCATAGAATTCAAAACTCAAATGTTAATGTTAGGATCCTACACATTGTTTTGACCATAAATCTAGAAGATGCTACTAATCCATATTTTTGGTAAATTATGTAATAATTGATAAACATCAGTAGTATCATATATGATTGGTTAGGATTGAATTGGTTTTCAAATGAGTTAACACATGAAACTTGATGAAATAAATAAAAGTTTTACTCTATTAAACATCAAGTCTAAAAGATTAATATAGTTTAGTCTTGCGATCTTATTCCTATCAAAGTACAGAATTAAATGGGTGTAGTCGAAACCAACAAAGTTCCCACCTTTTTTACTACTATATATGTATTGTTAGTGGTATTATCAGAGATAAATTGTGGACAGAATTGAATATGAGAAGAACAAAAGCAAAAAGGAAAAGTCTGAAACAATAACAGAATGAGCTACAGTGGTTGTCGGAGGTTAGGCTGAATGAGGGAATTGGATGGTTAATCAAATAAATAATTATAAAATAGGAAAGGACTTGTGGATAAGTTTATTTTCTGAAAGAACAATATTACAAATAATGAATTTCAGAAAATGACGTTGAACATGTTAAGGAGTAATTTAAGATCCATTACAGTGCATCCAGAGAGAATGACACTTGGTCACCCTCGGTTTTATAGTCCCTTGACTTTACTTGTTCCACTTGTGCTCCAAATTATGCAGACCATCTCAAGCATTAAATTGGTTCTCTTAGTTCAACTTTTGCATTTGGTTGATGAAAAATTGAATATCGTCACGGTGAGTTGTCACCGTCGCACTAATGGGGGCCATCATGTTCCCTCCTATTTTAATGTCATGTCACCGTTTGTTCACAGGTAAATAACTTGAACTTTCTTCCAATGAACTATTTGGGCAAAAACATTGAATTCACGCTGAGTTATTTGGATCACATGTTGCCAAAATTATTTTTTGGGTTCATAACGATTTAGTAAATGTGATTGCCATCAGCGGAGTAACTTATTCTTCTTTAGTTGGGGTGGTAATTAATAAAGGTCAGTGTAGCTGTAACATCAAGAATTGTTATCTTGCAGGGCGAAAATAGAAACGAAAGAACAAAATATTAGTGCATCCCAAATTTGTCACGACTGGTAACTGACATCCTGTCCAAAAGATGAGGTTTTCATACACAAATTAGCGGATTAAATTAAAAGAAATCCATCAGAAACAGAATGCCACCAACAATCCTTTATTTGGCTCAAAATAAAAGTAATCAGCAAAGGGCTAACGGTAACTAGTGCCCTATAAGTGATCCTCACGTCACAATCATAGGTAACATCTTTTGCTCTTATTTAATCCAGTGATAAGGAAGATGCTAAACACAAATCCAAGCATGTTACTTTTACTTTGACCATTAATGACTTTAAAAAGTTAGCACCTATATATAATCAAAGTCAAATTAAGAAATTCACTGTTATGACAAACATTACCCTTACTATGTAGAAGGTAACATCAGTCAGTTAATGTGAAGTATTACCCAAAACAACCGCTTTTTGCATGTAATGCGAAAATCAAATATGAGGAGAACTAAATCTATTTATGAACAATGTTTTGCTATGATGTGACTGAACACTGTACAAGATTGATACATGTTTACGGTCATCTTTCCTGGACTGACTTGCAAAATAATATCTGGAGATATACGATTAACTTGTTTTGTAAGAGATGTCATTGGCTGACTTTGAAATCACAGGGCCTCACCAGCTTCATCTGAACATCTTTAAATTATGCAACAGACTACTACGGCGCTGTGCCTATGTTTCTTTTTGAATCAGATGAATCTATGATAGGCATAGACACCTCATCTCGTGAGGCATACCAGGAATGACCGCAGGAAACGCATTCCAACTGTAAAGGCAAAGCAACAAGCAATCAAACCAGGCCATAAAAGTGCACGACATAGTTTTGGAAATAGGAGCTCAAGCTAAAAAGATGCAAACCTGATATCGTTCATTATTTCCAGCATGGATAATCTCTCTCAAACCCACCTTAAATTCCATGCATTTTGAGCAGCGGCCATCTGTCATCTGTTTAAGAGGGAGTAAAGCTGTTAACATATATCTTCACACTAAATAGTTAATGACAAGAAAACTGTAGATGGAAATTTTACTTGCAAATGTTGGGTTTCGTCAGGCTTCTCGGTTCTTTTGTCAGCAACCAAACCCTCCTAAAGTTCATACGTTTAGCATATGCCATAAGAAGTTATGCATCAACGAGCAGCTCAATTTTTTTCAAAGGCAAATTTCAAAAATTGATGACAAAGGTTACCATACCTTCAATTCATAGTTGTTATTGATGTGTTCATGTATTTTTAGTTTTTTCATAGAAGACAGCGCAAATAGCTTTTTTAAACATAAAAAGTTATTTCAAAGCGCCCTTGAATTGAATAACATCAGTCAATTTCAGAAGTAAAATTTCAAAAAATGTAATATATATTTACCACTGCTTTGTCTTTGCCTTAGTAAGGCTTGATTCCTACAGAGAAATTCCAAACAAAGCAAGCACTAAAATAAGGACTATTTGAGTAGTCTCAAGATGTACCTACAACGGATTATAATGCATCTTCGAAAGTCACCTTAATTGCAATCAATTCTTGACCACCTTAACTCAGTCTATCAAAATAGATTGTCAATTTCTCAAAAAATACCACCTACAAAGGGGTTATTTGTGTACTTGAGTTAGGTCCTAATCCCAAATTCTAAGATAATATTAGAAGTTGTCCTAGATTTGTTGTTAATGTCAACCTACTAGAATTGGTTGCCAATGTCTCAAAAAGGACTACTTACAAATGATCTTATTAAATCCAAATGTTTGTAACTCAACTCATTTTATTCTGAAAAGAATCGTTGGCCAAGCAAATGTTCTAGCTTCTTGTATAAAAATGAACCAAGCCAAAACTATGTTCTTTTAAGATAAATATATACGGCAAATAGGCATAATATGCAAGAGACTACTTTAGAAGGTCGAGACTTGTGAAAAGAAAAATAGTTGTTCAGGCTTAATACATTTGCTCAAACAAACCTAACTAAAAACATGACCTTGACATATTCAGGAAAAGAAAAATACAGCTTCAACATGACTTATCTAGCGCATCTATAACTTGATTATTTTTGCTTTTGTGGAAGTTTTCCTTAAAAATATTTTTAATTTTTATATGTATATTATTTAATAGCTATTTTTAAAAACTGGATAGTAATCTATAAAATAGAAGTACATGCTAGTCTAGTGGTATTATACAATAGAATCTATGTAATCTTCATTTTTCTAATTTTCTAAGGTATAAACAGGTTATTCAGGAACTATTTTCGAGTTAAAGTTTAGAATAATTGAGCCTAACATCAAGCTTGACAGGTTTAATAATCTAAAAAATGAACTCAGATTGAGCATTTAACAGGTCGAACTCAGGTAGTTCACAAATAACTCAAATCACTTAAATTCCTAATTGAGCCTAATGTATTTCACTAATGGAGAAAAAGAAAGATGCTTCATGGCTGAGATAAAAAAAAACAGTGGTAGGAAATCTAGGAAACAAGCTCATCATTTCATCATAAACAAATAACTCAATAGTCCAATTGATATTTTTGTAAAAGATGTGGACATATATCATACCTTTAATTCATTGGGTGTCATATTTAATAGTTTTGAAGGTTCCAATTCTCCGCTTAACAGACGGCATGCTAACACTGCATTTTTCTGTAAAAAAAAATTTACAATAGAATCAAATTATTATTTTTGCAGGAAAGAAACATATACACGAATAGTGAAAAGTCGCTTTAGTTGTGGTCATCCCTGGCCAACCTTATGCAGCCCCTCAGAGGAGATTGTCAATGCCTAAAAAAGACTACCTACAAAGGACTGACCAAAAAGACTGGGTCAAGCATCATGGTGTTCAGCCAGGCTAACAAGGCATCAACTCTTAGGGGCTTAAGACAATATGGTATACCATCATACAACAAGGCCAATCATCAACATACAAACCAATTTCTGGGATTAAAATAGATCTTAAACTTAAATGCTAAGACAGCATTAGAGCTTAAGATCATTGTCATGCTCCAATCCCATAACTAGTGAGTGAGTACTAGGGTGTTGGAAAGTCATTACAGATGCAATCACCTCTAGCTCACCTTAATTGTAGCCTATCAGAGTTGGTTGTAAATGTCTCAAAAATGTCTACCTATGATTACAGGATTTATCCAGAAGATTAAGCAAGGCTTTGCAAAATACAGCCATCTGGGCATCCACTTGTAGGGGGTGAAAATTCAATATTGATTGGAAATAAGACCTAAGTAGTGCTTATAGGGTTTTGGTGATCCTTACCATATAACTCAATTTTGCAAAGTTGAGTAACATCTGGACCCAAAATTTGAAATAGTATAAAATTATATCCTAAATTCATTGTTAAACCACCTACATTGCCATGCTCGTAGCCCATAGCTTTCGGCATGAGTGGGGGGGTAGTCCTTGTGATTACCACTAGACTGCCTTTGTAGAATTTATCAGAATTTGTTGTCGCTGTCTAGAAAAATACTACATGTGAAGAAGCTAACCAAAAAAGTTGAGTGAAACATCATCCTGTGCAACCAACAAGCCATTAACTCTTACGAGGTTGAGATCGTGCATTCAACTATATATAGATAGAGCCTAACTAGTTCTTCTAAAGCTTGGAATATCCTCACTATATGAGCTAATCTAGGGGGATTGAGTTAGGCTTTAAGTTCAAAGAATAGATATTCAAACGGATTTCTCAAGCGAAAAATCTCAAAATCACAGGTTATGATGATGGTCAAGATACAAGTAAGAACATCTAATTTTTGTTACAGCTAAGGTTATCCTTAATGCTGAAACCCATTTTGGGTTCTCTGCATTGTTTTGGGCCCTCTATTGACAACTTAGAGTTAAGAAATTACCCTTATGTTTGGGTTCTTATGTTTATCTTTTTTCTTTTCCTTGTTTTTAACTATCAAATGATGCAATACTCCCTTCACTTCCTCCTTTCTCCTCCCTACCCTCCCACCCTTTTGTCGTCACATTATCACACACGCTCTTTCGCCTCCTTGGTCATCTCAACCAGCTGATCTAAATTCTCCTCTCTCCCCTTTCTCCATGGATGGGTCTGAACATAAGACACAAGAAAGATGGTTGATTGGATGGAGGATGTTAGACCTTGACTGTAGACGCTGACTCAACAGCAACCATAGGTGTCATCATGGATGTGGTGGTCTCAGTGCTTGTTATTTTCCCTCCTTTCTCAACTATATCTGGGATCTAAAATTATTTTTTATTTTAAAAACAGTTCTTATGGGTTCTTCTATAAGAACTGATTCTCCAGTATGGAAACCGACTCACTCTTCTCCAACAGAAGGACTGAGCAAATACGGGTTCTTAGATTTAAAAATTGCTGTAAGAACTTGTGATAAAGACGTTCTAACTAGCTTTTCCCTTTCTTTTCCATCGTCAGAAGAGATAACAACACATGGATATAGATAGTGTGTTTCATACATATATAAATTACTTAGTATGCAATAGCATTATCATCTAACCTTCCAACTTATTATTTGTTAAATAGAAAGATAATAAATGGTTCACATTTGTAACCTTTAGACACTACTTTTAAAAGATGACAGAACATCGATCAACAATTTTAAAAGTTCCACCTTAGAATTTAGCAGAAATATTTAGTTTTTTTTTTCAAGAATATAACTTGTATATGCAAAAGTCATCTTCTGACCTGGAGATTAAAAACCAATTGCCGCAACTTTTGGTTGTACTTCGTAGAATCTGATGAGAGAGCCTCGTGTGAAGCTTTTTCGAGAGAAACTATGGCTGATACAGCAGCATCTGGCCAGATAAAAGACTTGGAACTCTGTACAGAAAAATTTGGGGTGGGGGATGAGGGAAAGAAACCGAATTCATATCATCCGATAAGGAAATGATAAATTTAGAGAACAAAATAGAGATTAATCACACCTTCTGAACCTTATCTTGACAGTCATTTACTGATTCTGAACTTATATGCTTGCTTCCACCGTTGATTTCATCAGAATTGACATTTCCCAATCCTTTGTCCCTTTCTTTGCTATCATTAGAATCACACATGTACTGAATGCGTTGAAGTAACCTCTCCAACCATTTGTCACGATGGCTATCTCCAGTTAGCGCGTTGAATTTTACCAATATGCCATAATACTCTGAGGCATTAGTTACATAAGTCACTGGTGTTTCTGACTTTGGATGTTGTTCGCTCCTGAGTGTTTCCTCCTCTTCCTTTGAAACATTGGGAGGTGAAACACTCTTTCTCCTTAAGCTTAAGCTTCTTCTATGTTTCATCTGGTCCTCGTCATCATCAGGGGCTTCCTTAGGCTCAATGTCAAGAAGTTCACCAATACGTTCCAGAGTCTTTTGAACAAGAACATCAATTTCTTGCTGCTTAATATCCTCATAGTCCTTATCACTCAGCCTCCAGAGTTTTCTTTCCACAGTGTCATACACCTTCTGTACAATAAACCCAGGGTGATCCTTACGTTTTGGAAGCTGTTTGTGTCTAGGAACAAAATGCACCACACACTTATGCATTACAGCCTCCGCTGGAACATCATCACGATGAAAACTATAAAACAGCTCCCTCGTATCACACGATTGCCAGTTTCCACCTCCTTTTTTCTCAGCTTCTTCTGGGCGATAAAACCATTGTCCAGTTACTTTCACGTTGCCATTGATAGACTGTGTAATGTCCTGACAGCAGTAAAACGTCTAAAATTCGAGTCCTTGAAAGAAGATAAAAGTTGCAGAAAACCCTCCACAACACCAATTCAACACAAACAAGTATTCATAAAGGGGAGTAACAATTATTTATCAGGCATGAAACATTCAATTGACTACCAATTTGATTTAACATCACAACCAATATCAATTGACAAGGGAAATAGATAACAGTACCTTAATAATTGCTACATATGGCTTTTGGCCTTTCTCCTCGGGTACGAGAAGAACAGGATCCTCCTGCACAAACCAAAAACACCAAAATTAGAACTACACAGTGGTCATAAAATCCCTACAATTGAAGAATTGATGAGAAAAAGAAGCTTACGAGAGTATATTGGATGCCATCGAACTCGAAGGAGTCATAGTGCCTTTTCCTGCCTCTTCCTTTGCCCGAAACCCTAACAGCGTCGCCAATAGGCTTAGCGTCCTCCGCAGGTTGAGGCGGTTCCGGTACCTCTTCTTTTCCTTCTTCTTCATTGTCGTCATCGTTGTCTTCCTCCAGAAGCCTCATCCTCTTCCGCGTGCGTTGTGGGCGCAGCGCTTCGTCTTCGTCATCGCTGGTCGCCACCCGAGTCAGGCGAGGACGATTCACCATCTTCCAATTGTGAGTTACGATCACCGGTTCACCTCTTCAATGCCAATTCAAAACTCGCCTACCAAAAATCAATGTACTGCTTTAGGTGAGTCCATTGCATGAACAAACCCTCTTACTCCTCCCACCAAACCCACACCTTTTTTTTATTATTTCTCAAATTTTAATTTCTACACATTTTCATTATTATTAGACTTAGTTATACTTCTATACTCTTGTCTCTTTTTTTTTCTTAGCTCTTTTATCCTCTTCTACACCAAATTCTCTGGGAGCTTTGCTATTATTAGATGTAACGTGAGGAAATGGAAAAGAATTAAATATATATTTAAATTAAGCTAAAGAGAATAAAAATAACAGAAGAAAATAACTTTTGTATTATTAGTAATTATATTTTATATTATTTATTAACTAGTATTATTATAAATAATACTAATAAAATATTTACGATATAATTGATGAAATATTAACTAATATAACTACCATTAAATATCTATTCAATATATATTTTAATAATACTACTGCATAATGGATTATATTTAAAATATAATTAATTGTTGTATTAAAATTGAGATTAAGAGTTTTTTATAAGAATAATTGAGTCGATAATACAATTGTATAAATTTTATTATGGAAATGAAATTTATATTTTTTTAAATCAAATGTTATGATTGAAAGTTTAAATGAACTCAAATTATGTTGGAATGAGACATTTTTTTTAATGTTAAAGAATACTATTTAGTCTTTAAAGTTTGTATTTTTTTTAAAATGATTTTTGGTATTAAGAGTAGATATTCATTATAATTTTATTTAATTTATATGTTAATGATTAATACACTTTGTAATTGATTCTTTAAATAAGTTATATTTATCTTAATAAGATATTGGATTAACTAACTAACGGTACACGACTCTCAAGTTTGGTAGGCGAAGTGATTTAATCGACAACAAATCCATAAATAAACTATGATGTAAGTTGTATATAATCGATATATGATTGTACTTGAAATATTAGATTGTCCATTTTCAATATGACATAAATTAATCTTATTCAAATTACCTTAGAAATAAGGTTGACATTTGCCTTAGATTTTAAGAAAACGAACTTATGTCCGCCTGAATCGTAGTCGATATTGGTCATAGTTAACCTTTAATAACCCAGTCGAGTTGGGGTCAATGTTGATCAACATTTTAATAATTCAACCAAGTTGGGTTCAAGGTTGATCATAGTCAACTTTTTAATAATTTAGTCCAGTTGGAGTCAAGACTAGTCAACATTTTGACAATTCAATCGAGTTGGAGTTGAGGTTGATCGACATTTTAATAATTCAACTGAGTAAGGGTCGAGACTGATGAGTTTTTTTAATAATCCAACCAAGTTGGATTTGAGGTTCATCAGTGTTTTAATAATCCAACCTAGTCAGAGTTAAGATTGACAAGCTTTGTAATAATCCTTAAAGTTTGTATCTTTCTCAATCAATTTCAAACACAAATAAATATTTCTTTATTTTTTCTAAGATTTTGAATAGCTTTATTTAATCTATGTGTTAATGATTAATAGGTCAATAATCGATTATTTAGATAAGTTAAATCCAATTTTAATATAAAATCAGACTAAGTCATATTATTGTATAATTATAGTGTTGTCTTTTTAAAATAATTATTTTATTAGTTTTTTTAATGCTTTTATTTATTTTTCAAAAGTTATATGTGTTTACTTATTTAAACTATCTAATTGAGTTTATCTAGTTAATATTAATCAAATTTAATTTTATATGTTTTCATAAATTTAAATTATTTTTATTTATTAATTTAAACTATTATTATATTATTTTGTTCACAATTTTTATCGCGTGTTATTTTCACATAGTATTGTGTAATGAAACATTACTTCTTCAATTTGTAATGTCAAATCTTTCTTAATTTGAACTAGATAAAAATTTTGAAAAACTGAAAAAATATTAAAAATAATATAATAATTGTTTATTTATATATAGTTGAATTAGGTAATTATATGTCAAAATAATAAGAAAGTATATTAAAATCTATATTTATCTATACCTATATATAAAGGGATTTCTCTCTTAACTGCTCTCTTTTTTCCCTATTTTATCCTTATATTAATATTTAATTTTATTATTGTATTATGGTTATTGTGTCATTTCTTATTCTCCTCTTAACTGCGCTTAATTTTTTTTTTTCATTTTATCTTTACTTAATAATTTATTGTATTAATTTATTTTGGTTATTTGGACATTTTATA
>Ga0123342_1000884_pt1 | contig 49673 bp, 17 predicted proteins | sample Turbeawhitnodule_FD_89960 | JGI IMG/M metagenome (GOLD analysis project Ga0123342, IMG submission 89960) | Root nodule microbial communities of legume samples collected from Mexico - Turtle bean Mexico white nodule | ecosystem: Host-associated > Plants > Roots > Nodule | place: Mexico: Nepantla...
AAATATATATATATATATATATATATATATATATATATATATATATATATATATATATATACTTCCTTCAAAGATCAAATACATATAAAAAAAAATCACTAAATGAGAGAGTGTGATTAGCACAGACACAGACACTTATATGCACAGACACGGATACGGACACAGATATACGTAAAATCTCTAAAATGTAGGACACGAGGACACGGATCTATATATTATATAATTATGAATTATATAAATTGACAATAAAGATTTACGTGCACAAGTATGTTCCAAATTATTTTTTGGAGCAGAAAGATGTTTTTTCATGTCTGTGTTCACAAAGATTTGTTTCTTATTTTTAATCATAATAACAATTTATACAATAAAGTTTGAATTTACAAAAAATTAATTATTTTTCCTTTTAAAATTGTGTTAGAACCGTACTAGAATTATCAGAAATCTAACAAATACTTTTTTAATTGGACACTTCACGGATACGTGTCCTACAGGTGTCATACGAGTGTCGGTGTCTGATAGGAGTATCGGACACCGACACGCCATTTAAGAGAACTGTCTGAGCTTCATAGTGACTAAAAGGTGAATATATACATATTTCGTTTCACACTAAAAGAAAATTATTATACAGAAATCCATTTTAGAGACAAAAAATAATTAGTTACTATATTGACTAAATTAGATATTATTTTAGAGATTAAAAATTTTTTAGTATTAAAAGTAGTTTCTATTATTAATAAAATAAATTAAACTAATTTCTAAATTGATATCTAATTAGCTATCAAGATTTTAACTGTCAGATAATTTAAATATCAATTTAGAAACTAGCTTATAAATTTTATTAATAATAAAAAGTACTTTAAATACCAATAATTTTTTAGTTTATAAAATAGTGATTAATTTAATCATAGTAACTAATTATTTTATGTCTCTAAAATTAGTTTTTATTTAATGATTTTCCAATAGTGTATATCCATATTTCATTTCATATAAAAAAACTTAAATGGTGTTATCATAATTATATGTAGAAAATATGTGAAAGAAGATAATCTTACAAGTTTATCAACACACGAGACATCGAGATGATCATCTTTATGTTAGTTGTCGTTAGTATTGAAAAATTCATCATACTTACTCTTAGAATAAGATTTCAAATTAAACTTAATTAGTAAAATAAAATTTTATTTGTCTATTTAATTTGTTTTTTCCAATTATGTTAAGTTATATGCATTATTTCACCGGTCTCATATTTTATGGATTGCCACATTTTTTCTTAAAAAATAATCTAAAGTTTATTAACCTTGTGTTTATGATAGAAAAAATTACAATTTATAAAATATTTAAATATATTATATTTTAATTTATACTAATTTTAAATTATTTTATTTTTTTAAATATTTTATTTAAATAATTCAATTCAAATTTTTTAAATTTTAATTTTATGGTTTGGATAAAATGGTGCGGTTAATATCAAATGCATATCAAATAATTGTTAATATTTTAAAAATATCAATATTCATTATTTTTTTACTCGATTTTTATTGATATTATTTTTTTTGTGAAAGTTGTCAAAATAATTTAATTAATATTTACTAAGTTTTTTTTATTGACGTTGATCGATATATTTTTTATTAATGTCAAGCACAATTGTTTAAAGTTGACATCAATAAAAATATTTTTATGATGTTGTAACTGAGATTTTTTTTTACTTTTCGATTAATGTTGGTTAAAGAATTTCCTTAATTAGCATTGATAAAAAATAATTATAGTTAATGTTAATTAAAAAATTTCTCATACAACATTAAAATTTCCTAGCCAAATATTAACAAAGAACAACCTCAATGTCAATTATAAAAGAATCACTCTATACATCAACAATAAAAAATAATCACAATACATGCCAAATAAAAAAATATAGTTCACTCGCATCAAAACATTGTTCGAGAAAATCTTATCAATATCAAACAAGCAATAATAGTAGTCTACAACAACAAGAATCCTAACAATTTAAATAAAAAACATTAACATAATTGAGAAAACTTAGCCAACATCAACCAAAATAATTATCTTAATATTAATAAAATAACTACGCTATAGTCAAAATTCAGTGTGAGAGAAAATAAGAAGAAAAAATATATAAATTTGATGATATAAATTTTTTCAAACTCTTACTTTTAGATGAAATTTAACTTTTTTTTAATTATAAGTAATTCACCTCCAAAAGTCTAGAATTTAAATTATTTCAAAATTTCTATAAAGTGGATTACCCTCTTAATTTTTTTTATCCAAACACACTACAATGCTTAGTTTAAATTAAATTAAACACAATTTCTGTTATCACTGCTCATTTTATTGTTGAAAGTATTACTAATTTATTTGTTTTACTTGTCATTATTTAGTCAAACTAACTACTAATTTTTCATTATTCAGTCAATTATTTCAAAAGGAGGTGTTAATTATTTCATTGGGGAACAACTTTTCGTTTTAAGTTTCACCATGCATGGTGATTATAAAACTAAGAAAATTTTCATGATTTTAACACCCAACTCTAAACGATGTAGCTAGCTAGAGAGGAAAAAAATGAATGATATATAATATGTGATTAAGAAAAAAAGAAAAAGTGAAATCATAAGTACTAATAAATGAAGCTTGATTTTGAAGAAAATCATATAGCATGTTATTTTGGTAAGTGGTAAATTTGTAGAACGTGTCGGCACCGATTTATAGTTATCTTTGACGAACATGAAAATGGACCAATCTCTTTGTTTCATGTTTAATGAACATTAAGTGTAGTGATAAAGATTGTGTTCATGTAGGTTTGGTACATCACCAAATTAACTCAAATAACGAACTTCATTAAATGTTTAACAAATATATTTTCACAATGGAATGGAACATGATTTGAGGTTACAAAACAATACATCTTAAATTCGTTGTGGGAATTTTCTTTAAGGTTGTTAGATTTGAGCATGAGTTAGAAAGAAAAATGATGAAATAGACATGGAAAATTGGTTGTGTTTGGAGTCTTTATTTTGTCTCTTATGTTGTTTGGAGAATGAGATATAATTATATTTTATTTGGATGTTTTGTCTTGTGTGTTTGGGAAAAGTACTATGTGTGTTGGAACATTCATGGTCCATTATCATTGACACCATATGTTAACCATTTTTTTCAACACATAGGAAAGGCTAATGGAGAAAATAGTGCAAATGGGGTTTATCATTATTTGGCTAACTATAAAATAGTTTTTATACCATAAAGTTGAAGGTAGGGTGTTACAAGAAACACATTCAGCTTTGGTTTCCATTTATGGGCTGACCGATATCGTGATCTACCTTAATGGGCTGACTGATACCTCAAACCTAGTTTCGCTTAAACAGAGTTTAGTAAAGCTAATTTGCGATTTGGAACTAGATAATGCACCCTTAAGTGCGGTCCAACTATCTAATATGGCCTAATAAGAAAAGTCTGCCAAAAGTAATATAAATAACACATATTACAGATTTTGGTACGTCTTCTTATACCGTGCTCTGACAACCGAGCGTCAAACATCTTTACTGGTTTGGGCGTCAGAGTGTCTTTTGCAGGTATCATCCAAATTTGTGTTACGAGAAGACCGAAAGGTGCAACAAGTAGGGAGGAAGAATGAGCTATCAAGGAGGAAAGTTGAACTACAATATGATCGACCGACAAAAATAAAAGAAGAATCACCTTAATAGTTCTCGGACTCCAACCCAATTAGAGAATAGTCATACACACTTATATTATTTTATATTAAAATATTTTTTTAATTCAATCAAAATGAACAATGTCTAATATGATTTTTTATTACAAATTTGACAAAATTATACGGATAGTGTATGACTTTCACGTGGAAGTTTTTTTACAAAATCATATTCATGAAAACTTTCATTATAAAATCGGGCCAGTGGTACACGAATTCTGGTAATAAAAAAGGATTCCTACCCATAATATTAAAAAAAAATACATTGCAATATAATATTATTATTATATTTCATTAATGTGATGGAATATTATATAAGAGAAGACGTTGATAAGAGGACACATGACAGAGACATTTTGGGGAACTTTATGAGACATTTTGACAAATAATATTTGTTGTCATGGTCTTTTTCTTGGGGTTTGGGTGGTTATTAAGTATTTATGTCCTTTATAGGTAAAAACATAATTATTTTATACACACGTATGCTTATTGTATTTTAGTATCTCATTTGATATATTTTTTTCTAACAAAAAGAATTTGATTTGGTGGGATTAGAATATTAAAACTTGGGATTCCCATGGATGATTTATGTTATATTTTTTTTTTGTCATCTTGTAGGCTTAAACTAATATTGATAAATAAAATATAGGTTAAATATATTTCGGTTCCTAAAAGTACATGACGTCTTTTATATTCTTCTTAAAATTATTAAAGTTGAAAATTAATAATTAAAGAAAATTTGTCTTTTAGGTTAATATTTGGAGTGAATAGTATTAAGTAAGTAATAATATTAGTAAGCTCATATTACATCTTATCTTCAATCTCATGTGATTCTCATGGATGTTAGGGTTGATTTAAATTTTAAAATGAGAAGACTCGTCTAGCATCATTTTCACTCATATCCTTGTCTCCCTCATTTTTTATTTCAATGTTTAAATTCAAACCTAATTTTAGTTGTCACTAGGTTTTTCATTTAGAGTGACTTTAATTCAACTTGTTTATCCTTTGTTTATATTTGGAGAAGATGAAAGAGATGGGTTTGAAGTGAAAGTGACTTTAAATCAACTTGTTTTTCTACTTGAAGAAGAAAGAAATGGATTTGAGGTAAAAATAGTAGAAACTAGGGTTGTTTGAAATAAAAGAAAATAAAAAAATAAAAGAAAATGAGATTTTTTTTTGTGAAAGTTTGTGTGTAATAAGATAAATATGACTGATAAAAACAATTTAATTGATAAAAAATAATATTATAACATTTTCATGTAAACAAGTTACCACATCCAACACTTAATCCTCATATCATTAAACCATGAGTATAAAAATTGCAACTACACAAAACACTAAACCCACGAACATAATTGATTATGGTTCATTCAACAACAACCATAATCAATTATGGTTTGAAACACACGACCTCATAATTGATTACATAAATAATTATTGTGTGTGTGAAAATTGATTATGGTTTAGGGGAAACTAATTAAGGTTGTCAATACATACTTGTTGACGTCAAAAACCACTTCAATAACGTACATTCTCAGCAAACCACCATCACGCGATCTTCATGATCACCAAAGTCAATCAATGAATCCTCATTCTCTCCTCTCATATAAGTAAAGATGGTCTAAATAAACTCTCTCTCTTCCACGACTTCACTTCCACTTGCTAGATGCAAACACATTTCTCTCCCTCAAATCTGTCAAACATAAATAATAAATCAGTTGACACAAACACAACGCTAAATTTTAATTTTTTTGGACCAAGATACATCAATATATTACCATGCCTAAGTATTAGGAAGTGGACTTTAAGCCTAACTCAACCCCATAAAACCGGCTCATAGGGTTGAGGTTTGCACTCCACTTATATACAATGAAAGGCTCTAATCTCTAGTCGATGTGGGATCTCCAACACACCCCCCTCACGCCGAAACTGCCAACTCGTGCGTGGGACTATATATTATAGGTGGTCCGATAGCGGCCCGATAGCGGGTGGCACGATAGGCCCAACAAATATTCGCTAGGATAGGCTCGAAAATGGCTCTGATACCATATTACGAAGTGGACTTTAAGTCTAACTCAACTCCATAAAACCGACTCATAGGGTTGAGGTTTGCACCCCACTTATATACAATGAAAGACTCTAATCTCTAGTCGATGTGGATCTCCAACACTAAGTTTTATATTAAAGTAATTAAAAACCTTATTGATTAATAATAACAATGAAACAAGAAATTGAAAATACTATCACAAAAATGATGGTTTATAAATAAAATGTCTTTGTGTTTCACGTGAAGATCATATCTATCACTATTCAGATTATATATATATATATATATATATATATATATATATATATATATATATATATGTATGTATATAAGTACATGCTAGCAACAAATATCCATTAAATGGATTATAATTGCAAACAATGTCTAATAACAAAGCTCATATCTAAACTCCAAAAAAAGAATGATTAAATTAAGGCTTAATTCTAATTTTGTTCCATATATTTTATAAAAAAATAACAGTTTTTGTCTATACTTTTTTCTCTACAATTTTAGTAACTTAATTTTTTAATTAACTATTCTTCTTGCTTATAGTTTTTTCACCCAAGTTTAATCCATTGATTTTTAGTTATCCGTAATTTTATTTCATTTTTTTAGTGAAATTAAGAAAAAAAATGACACTCAATAACTGTTTCAAAAGATTGAAAAAAAAGTAATAATTATAAAAGATGTGTTACCAACTGTAATTAGATAACGATTTAATAAAGTCACAAATATTAATAATTAATAAATCCAAATTATATAAAATAAAATTCAAAAAATAAATATAAATAATTAACATTATAGAACTAAAATCACATATTTTTGTTAATAAAAAAGTTACAAAATTTATAAAATATAACCGCCAAACTTATAATTAAGCCTCAATAAAATATAATTAGTATTTTTTTTTTTATAATTATTGGCTTCATTTATTTTTTTTACTGATTTTCTGCAGTGTTTTTTTCCATACTAATTTTCTAAATTAATTAGATTAAACATAATATATTATCTGTCTTTTTAGCATATCCCAATCTAGTTTTCAAAACAAATTTGAATACCAACTTTTTTTAGAAAAAAAAAATGGTCGTTGATTGATTTAGATATTTTGAAAGAATAATAATAATAATAATAATAATAATAATAATTTTAATTTTAAATAACTCCTAAAAGAAATAAAAGTTGCAGCAAATAATTTGACGTGTGTGTTTGGCAAGGGTATGTTGGTCCCAAACTCACCGTCCAATGCTGCTGGCTCTTCCACGTGCACGCACGTGTATCATTTTTTCACCGTCTCGCACGTGCTGCCATTGAAACGCCGCAATTAAACGACAAGAGTAGTTGTGTGAAACGACGGACCATGCGGGACACGTGGAAGCACTACATGGCGTTTCACTTTTCAACGAAGCTACGCTTTTACGTATCTATGCTTATCCAGTTAGTGCGCGACACGTGGAAGGAAATCGTGTTGAGTGATGAGGAAAAAAGACACGTAACGGAAATCAGCTGTGGGGTCCACTGTTACTGATAGTGTAATATTTTTAAATAATTAGATAAATTAATATAAAAGTAGAAAAATCTATAGGCAATTGAATATAAAAAACAAATCAAATGATACAAGGATAATAATAAATATGAGGCAAAAGTTAGCATACAAGTTAGGTTATCTAAATTAAATTTCATTCTTTTTATTTCGGCTCATTACTCATAAACTCATGCGTGAATCAATTTCAAAAAACAATAATTATATTTTAAAAAGTTAAAATAATACTCATATTTAAAGCACTATTTTTATTATGTTTTATATTTATTTATACATCGGATCTTCATTTAATATCTTTTAATAAAATTTTGATCCCTAAATACATATATAATTGTAGACTTTTTTTTTTTTTTTGGTAGAATTTCGATTAGTATGAATGAATTGACTTTCTTTACGAAAGTTCTTGAGTTTTATGGTTGAAAATGAAATGATGGTACACTTGTATAAAAGTTTTGGACGCTTTAGTCAACAAGAGTTTGAGAATAAGTAAATAATGAAAAAATATTGAGTGGGTCAAGAATACTTTCTCACATAAATTTACAAACATTTTGGTTTGTAACTTTTTTGGGTAATCGTCATTGTTATTGAATATTAAGTTAATTTTGTGAAGATACAGAGTGATTACTTTTCGATACTAATAAAATAAGTGGGTTAATTCACACTTTTATTGATTGGATCATGTAGGAATAAGGTTCAAGTCTAACAGTCTTTTAGATGTCTCAGATGTATATATTAATGCACTTCCACTTAACATTTATCATTAATTAGAAACGACTTTTCACCATGACCTTCTTTTAAATTCTCAAAACTTCTTTCGCTCTGTTTGCATAAAGAAGAATCCATTATTGTCTCGACTGTGCTACCCAAGACTTTAGAAAAGTTAGAATATGAGAGCACTCATCTTGAGGTGGGTTTCCTGAATTTGAATTACTCCCTATGTTTACGGTACTCGGTATTGATACTGTGATTTATTTATTTTTAAATAAATTTATGTAATATTTTTTATCTCATCGGAATAGATCTTTTAGCAATTTTATATAAACGGTAGCCTCATCATTTTTCAATTAATCAATTCGATTATAATGAACAAATATACAACTTAGAATGTAGACAATATAAAAAAAATATATCACTATCTAATTATGCATTATCATATATTGTTAAATTTATGACATATACAATGTATAAACCCAACAAATACTCGTTAGGATAGACTCAAATCTGGCTCTGATACCATGTTACGAAGTGGACTTTAAGCCTAACTCAACCCCATAAAACCAACTCGTCAGGTGGTTGAGGTTTGCACCCATTTATATACAATGAAAGACTCTGATCTTTAGTCGATGTGAGATTTCCAACAGACATGTCTATAATTATTTCTATTTTGTTGACATAAAAAATAACACTAATATATTAAAATTAACTAAAAAATTTGTATGATGTTAGGAAATTAAAATTAAGATTTTTTAATTTTAATGTTGATATCACAAATCACAAGCCTTAAATAACCTTCAGTTTATTAATGAACTTACATATATCAGTGTTTCAAACTAATGTATTTATATTTTATTATAACGTCTAACCTATGATTTTTTATAAGGTTTTCTTGTTACATTTTTTTTGTATCATTGATTTAATATTATATTTGTTTAATTTTTTTTATTATTTAATTATTTTTTAAATAAAATATTTTTTGAGAAATGATAGTCATTTAAAGTTGTAATAAAGAACAAATACACATATACTATTTGGAATATAATTTGTTAAAAATGATAAAATTATAACCAAATCGTTGAAATATTTCACTATTTAGAAAAATAAAATTAGTGGAATTTAAATAAAGAAATAAAAAAAATTTATAAACATAAAATGAGATTCTAAAATATTTTCAAAGATAGAAAATAATATAAAAATCTTTTTAGGAGAAGAAATAAGAGGACCACATGTTTGATTTTGTTAAGTTTAAAAGTGTTCCAGATAAAGAAAATTGAAAAAATAGTTTGACAATATTATCCTAAAAAACACTAAAACATATATATTATAAAGGTTTTAAATATTAATTATTTAAATTTTAAAAATGATTATTTTAAGTTGTGAGAATATCACACTATAACAAAAATTATTTATATTAGTATTTTTAAATGGAGTGAAGTAAAAAAGGATTTACACCAAAAATGAAAAAAGAGGCATAAGCCCATTAACAATCATGGACCTTGACTTTTAAATCCTTTCTTTTCACACCTTATTTGTATTTTGCACCCATTATCTCTTAAAGTTCTTCTTATCACCTTTGTCACACCTTTTCCCCCTTTTATTTATCCAATTTTTTTCACCTTATTTTTCAATATGTAAAATAAATATGATTTTTTTGTGTGTTTATGCTTGACACAATGAAAAAAAAAAATCATTATATTAAATTTAATGAAACTTGTTTTAGTTCCTTATTAGTTTCTAGAAAAATCTTATTAGTTTCTAGAAAATCTCGAGAGAGAAAATACACCTACATCTTACTAATTTTAAAAAAACTTAAAGTATTTTTTGCCTCACATAAGTGAATAAAAGTGCAACTACGTAAATTACAGGATTTTTTTAGTAATACTTAAATATAAACATAAATAAAATGTTTTTAATATCTATATTTTTTGTCAAACTTATTTTCTGGTTTATACTTTTAAGTTCATAAATTTTATCTCAACTATAACAACAAATGAAATGAATCCTGTCTACACTTAAAATTAACGATAGTTTTTACTGTTACAAAATGAAAACAGAGAGTACATGATGTTGTTCATTTTTTTATTTATTTCTTTGAATATCATTCAAATGTATTTTCAATTTGAAAATTTGAATATTTATACACTATATTAAATTAAAGATGATTTTTACTTTCCTTAGATTAAGTTAGTTTTAAAATTATTACAAATTTAATCAATCTTAACTGAAATTTCGCCATACTTTCTACAATTTTATTTTGGCTACGTCTTGCGTTGAAAAATTCTAAAAAAAATCGCACAAGTACTTTTATATGTTGTTTGCACCTAACTAAGAAGACACATCTATAAAAAACATCACAAAAAAGAGATATGGAGAGGAAAAACCAGGACGTTTTGATTTCGGAAAACCGGTTTTTTCACCCTCGGTCTGGGACTTACTACGCCTTATTCCTTAGGTCTTTTGGTCTAAAATTTTTACCAAACATTCGTCATTGTGTGTGTTGAGTTTTGGTTAAGATTTGATCTCCGAATTCAGCCCACAAAATTTGAAATAATTTTTTTTTCATCACTACCAGGGTTGAAAGGAAGGTTCGTTTGTGTGAAATTGTTTGATTTTCTTCCTAAGTGAATACTCATCCGTTTTACGTGAAATCTGTCGTGTTTTGTCCCAAAATCAGTCAAGATTTTTAAGTGAAATTTTAACAAAAATTATTTTGGGAGAATTTTTCAAAAAATTTGTGCAAACCAAGGCTATCCTCTACGAAAATTTGTGAAATTTCGCCATATTTTATGCAATTTTATTCTGGCTCCGTCTTGCCTAGAAAAATTTTAAAAAAAACCACACAAGTACTTTCATATGTTGTTTGATCCCAGGTAAGATGACATGTCCATAAAGAAATCATAAAAAGAAGATAAGGGGTAGAAAAACCAGGATGTTTTTTTTTGGAAAACCAGTTTTGTTCACTCTCGGTATGTGACTTACTATGCCTTACTCCTTGGGTATTTTGGTCTGAACTTTTTACCAGACCTTCGTCACTGTGTCTATTGAGTTTTGGCTGAGATTTGAGTCCCAGATTCCTCCCACAAGATTGGCAATAAATTTTTTATTCATCACTGCCAGAGTTGAAAGGAAAGTTCGTTTGTGTGTGAAACTGTTTGATTTTTTTCCTAGGTGATCCGTTTGACCTGAAATTTGTCGATTTTTGTCCCAAATTCAATCGAGGTTCTTATGTGGGATTTCAGGAAGAAAACTATTATGGGAGAATTTTTTAGAAATTTTGTGCAAACCAAGGCTATCCTCTACCGAAACTTGTGAAATTCTACCCTAGTTTCTGCAATTTTTTTTGGGTCCGTATTGCGATAAAAAAATTCGCACAAGTACTTTCATATGTTTTTTACATCTAGGAAAGGAAATACGTCCATAAAAAATTCACAAAGAGAAGATACGGGATAGAAAAGTCAAGACGTTTTGTTTTCAGAAAACCAATTTTGTTCTCTCTCGGTCTGTGACTTACTACGCCTTACTTCTTGGGTATTTTGGTCTGAAATATTTACCAGACATTCGTCACTGTTTCTATTGAGTTTTGGCTGAGATTTGAGCCCCAGATTCCTCCCACAAGATTGACAATAAATTTTTTATACATCACTACCAGAGCTGAAAGGAAGGTTCGTTTGTGTGTGAATTTGTTTGATTTTTTTCCTAAGTGAATACTCATCTGTTTTACGTGAAATCTGTCGCGTTTGGTCCCAAATTCAGTCGAGATTCTTACGTGAAATTTCAACAAAAAATATTTTGGGAGATTTTTTCAAAAAATTTGAGCAAACCAAGGCTATCCTCTACGAAAATTTGTAAAATTTCATCATACTTTATGCAATTTTATTTTGGTTTCGTCAAGCGTAGAAAAATTTAAAAAAAAATCACACAAGTACTTTCATATGTTGTTTGCACTCAGGTAAGATGGCATGTCCATAAAGAAATCACAAAAAGAAGATACGGGGTAGAAAAACAAAAACATTTTGTTTTCGGAAAACCAGTTTTGTTCACTTTCAGTCTAGGACTTATTACGCCTTACTCCTTGGGTATTTTCTTCTGAAATTTTTACTAGACATTTGTCACTGTGTATATTGAGTTTTGGAGGAGATTTGAGTCTCATATTCGTCCCACAAGATTGACAATAAAATTTTTATTCATCATTGGCAGGGCTGAAAGGAAGGTTTCATTTGTGTGTGAAACTGTTTGATTTTTTTCCTAGGCGAATACTCCTCCGTTAGACCTGAAATTTGTCGCATTTTGTCCCAAATTCAGTATCGATTGTTACGTGGAATTTCCAGAAAAAATATTTTGGGAGTATTTTTCAGAAATTTTGTGCCGAAACTTATGAAATTTCGCCATACGTTATGTAATTTTTTTCTAGGTCCATATTGCGCTTAAAAACTCAAACAAGTACTTTCATATGTGGTTTGCACCGAGGAAAGGAGGCACGTCCATAAAAAAATCACAAAAAGAAGAAGCCGTTTTGTTTTCGGAAAACTAGTTTTGTTAACTCTCGGTCTGGGACTTACTACGCCTTACTCTTTGGGTTTTTGGTCTGAAATTTTGAGTTTTGGCTGAGATTTGAGTTCCAGATTCGTCCCACAAGATTGAAAATAAATTTTATTCATCACTGCCATGGCTGAAAGGAAGGTTCGTTTGTATGTGAAACTGTTTGATTTTTTCATGGGTGAATACTCATCCGTTTGACTTGAAATTTGTCGCGTTTTGTCCCAAATTCAGTGGATATTCTTACGTGGAATTTCAGGAAAAACTATTTTGGGAAATTTTTTTAGAAATTTTGTGCAAACCAAGACTATCCTCTACCAAAACTTGTGAAATTCTACCCTACTTTCTGCAATTTTTTTCCGAATCCGTATTGTGCTGAAAAAATTCACACTAGTACTTTCATATGTTGTTTGCACCCAGTTAAGGAGGCACACCCTTAAAAAAGTCACTAAAAGAAGATACGAGGTAGAAAAGACAGGACGTTTTGTTTTCGGAAAACCAGTTTTGTTCACTCTCGATCTGGGACTTACTACGCCTTACTCCTTGGGTAGTTTGGTCTCAAATTTTTACCAGACGTTCGTCACTACGTCTACTGAGTTTTGGCTGAGATTTGAGCCCCAGATTCGTACCACAAGATTGACAATAAATTTTTTATTCATCACTGCGAGGGCTGAAAGGAAGGTTTGTTTTTGTGTGAAAGTATTTAATTTTTTTCGTGGGTGAGTGCTCATCCGTTTGACCTGAAATTTGCCGCGTTTTGTCCCAAATTCAGTGGAGATTCTTACGTCGAATTTCAATAAAAAACTATTTCGGGAGAATTTTTCAGAAATTTTGTGCAAACCAAGGTTATCTGTCCTCTACCAAAACTTGTGAAATTTCGCTTTACTTTCTGAAATTTTATTCTGGATTCGTATTGCGTTGAAAAAATTCAAACGAGTACTTTCATATATTGTTTGCACCCAGGTAAGGAGGCACATCCATAAAAAAATCACAAAAAGAAGATACGGGGGAGAAAATCCAGGACATTTTGTTTTCGGAAAGCCAGTTGGGTTCACTCTCGGTCTGGGACATACTACGCCTTACTCCTTTTCTATTTTGGTCTGAAATTTTTACCAGAGGTTCGTCACTGTGTCTACTGAGTTCTAACTGAGATTTGAGCCCAGATTCGTGCCCCAAGATTGGCAACAAATGTTTTATTCATCATTGTCAGGGCTGAAAGAAAGGTTCGTTTGTGTGTGAAACTGTTTGATTTTTTTCGTAAGTGAATACTCTTCCGTTTGACTTGAAATTTGTCGCGTTTGGTCCTGAAGTCAGTGGAGATTCTTACGTGTAAGTTCAGGAAAAAACTATTTCGTGGGAAATTTTCAAAAATTATGTGCAAAGCAAGGCTATCCTTTACAAAAACTTGAGAAATTTCGCCCTACTTTATGAAATTTTATTCTGGGTCCGTATTGTGCTGAAAAAAATTCACACAAGTACTTTAGTATGTTGTTTGCACCCAGGTAAGGAGGCACATCCATAAACAAATCACAAAAAGAAGATACGGGGGAGAAAAGCCAGGACGTTTTGTTTTTGGAAAACCAATTGTGTTCACTCTCGGTCTGGGACATACTACGCCTTACTCGTTTGGTATTTTGGTCTGAAACTTTTACCAGACATTCGTCACTGTGTCTACTGAGTTCTGGCTGAGATTTCAGCACCAGATTCGTCCCACAAGATTGGCAATAAATTTATAATTCACCACTGCGAGGGATGTACAGCAAGGTTCGTTTGTGTATGAAACTGTTTGATTTTTTTTGTAGGTGAATACTCATCCGTTTGACCTGAAATTTGTCGCGTTTTGTCCCAAATTGAGTTGAGATGATAACATGGAATTTCAAGAAAAAACTATTTTGGATGAATTTTTCAGAAATTTTATGCAAACCAAGGCAATCCTCTACCAAAACTTGTGAAACTTCGTCCTACTTTCTGATATTTTATTCTGGGTCCGTATTGCGCTGAAAAAATTCACACAAGTACTTTCATATGTATTTTGCACCCAGGTAAGGAGGCACGTCCATAAAAAAATCAACAAAAAAAGATTCGAGGGAGAAAAGCCAAGACGTTTTGTTTTCGGAAAATCAGTTTTGTTCACTCTCGGTCTGGGACTTACTAAGCCTTACTCCTCAAATATTTTGGTCTGAAATTTTTACCAGACGTTCGTCACTGTGTCTACTGAGTTTTAACTGAGTATTGAGCCCCAGATTCGTCCCCCAAGATTGACAATAAATTTTTAATTCATCACTGCCAGGGCTAAAAGGAAGGTTCGTTTGTGTGTGAAACTGTTTGATTTTTTTCGTGAGTGAATACTCATCCGTTTGACCTGAAGTTTATCGCGTTTTGTCCCAAATTCAGTGGATATTCTTACGCGGAATTTCTGAAAAAACTATTTTGGGAGAATTTTTCAGAAATTTTGTGCAAACAAATGCTATCCTTTACCAAAACTTTTGAAATTTCGCCCTACTTTCTGAAAATTTATTTTGGGTCCGTATTGCGCTGAAAAAATTCACACAAGTACTTTCATAAGATGTTTGCACCCTGGTAAGGAGGCACGTCCATAAACCAATCACTAAAAGAACATACGGGGGAGAAAAGTCAAGACGTTTTGATTTTGGAAAACCAGTTTTGTTCACTCTCGGTCTGGGACTTACTACGCTTTATTCCTTGGGTATTTTGGTCTGAAGTTTTTACCAGATGTTCTTCACTGTGTCTACTGAGTTTTGGCTGAGATTTGAGCACTATATTCGTCCCACAAGATTGACAATAAATTTGTAATTCATCACTGCCAGGGCTGAAAAGGAAGGTTTGTTTGTGTGTGAAATTGTTTGATTTTTTTTCGTGGGTGAATACTCGTCCGTTTGAACTGAAATTTGTCACGTTTTGTCCCAAATTAAGTGGAGATTCTTACGTGTAATTTTGGGAAAAAACTATTTCGGGTGAATTTTTCAAATATTTTGTGCAAAGCAAGGTTATCCCTTTACAAAAACTTGTGAAACTTCTTTCTACTTTCTGATATTTTATTACAGGTCCATATTGCGCTGAAAAAATTCGCAGAACTACTTTCATATGTTGTTTGCACCAAGGTAAGGAGACACGTCCATAAAAAAATCCCAAAAAGATGATTCGGGGAAGAAAAGCCAGGAGGTTTTGTTTTCGGAAAACCAATTTTGTTCATTCTCTGTCTAGGACTTACTATGCCTTACTTCTCGGGTATTTTGGTATGAAATTTTTACCAGACGTTCTTCACTGTGTCTACTGAGTTCTGGCTGAGATTTCAGCCCCATATTCGTCCTACAATATTAGCAATAATTTTTTAATTCACCACTGCCAGGGATGTAAAGTAAGGTTCGTTTGTGTATGAAACTGTTTGATTTTTTTCGTGGGTGAATACTCATCCGTTTGACCTGAAATTTGTCGCGTTTTGTCCCAAATTGAGTTGAGATGCTTACATCAAATTTAAAGAAAAAACTATTTCGGATGAATTTTTCAGAAATTTTGTGCAAACCAAGACAATCCTCTACCAAAATTGGTGAAACTTCGCCCTACTTTATGATATTTTATTCTGGGTCGGTATTGCGCTGAAAAAATTCACACTAGTACTTTCATATGTATTTTGCACCCAGGTAAGGAGGCACGTCCATAAAAAAATCACAAAAAGAAGATTCGGGGGAGAAAATCTAGGATGTTTTGTTTTCGAAAAACCAGTTTTTTTCACTCTCGGTCTAGGACTTACTACACCTTACTCCTCAGGTATTTTGGTATGAAATTTTTACCAGACGTTTGTCACTGTGTCTACTGAGGTTTGGCTGAGATTTGATACCCAGATTCGTCCCACAAGATTGACAATAAATTTTTAATTCATCACTACCAGGGCTAAAAGGAAGGTTCGTTTGTGTGTGAAACTGTTTGAATTTTTTTGTGGGTGAATACTCATCCGTTTAACCTGAAAATTGTCGCGTTTTGTCCAAAATTCAGTGGATATTCTTACGCGAAATTTCTGGAAAAAACTATTTCAAGAGAAATTTTCAGAAATTTTGTGCAAACCAATGCTATCCTCTACCAAAACTTGTTAAATTTCGCCCTACTTTTTGAAAGGTTATTATGGGTCCGTATTGCGCTGAAAAAATTCACAGAAGTACTTTCATATGTTGTTTGCACCCAGCTAAGGAGACACATCCATAAAAAATCACGAAAAGAATATACGGGGGAGAAAATCTAGGACATTTTGTTTTAATAAAACCAGTTTTCTTCACTCTCGGTCTGTGACTTACTACGCCTTACTCTTTGGGTATTCTGGTATGACATATTTAACAGACGTTCGTTACTGTGTCTATTGAATTTTTGGCTGAGATTTGAGTCCCTGAATTATCCCACAAGATTGACAATAAATTTTTTATTCATCACTACCAGGGCTGAAAGGAAGGGTGATTTGTGTGAAACTGTTTGATTTTTTTCGTGGGTGAATACTCATTCGTTTGACCTGAAATTTGTCGCGTTTTGACCCAAATTCAGAAGAGATTCTGACGTGGAATTTCAGGAAAAAACTATTTCGGGAGAATTTTTCAGAAATTTTGTCCTCTACCAAAGCTATCCTCTACCACAAACTTGTGAAATTTCTACCTAGTTTCTGAAATTTTTTTCTGGCTCCGTATTGTGGTGAAAAAAATCACACAAGTACTTTCATATGTTTTTTGCACCCAGGTAAAAAGACACATCCATAAACAAATCACAAAAATAAGATACAGGGACGTTTTGTTTTCGGAAAACCAGTTTTGTTGACTCTCGGTCTTGGACTTACTACGCCTTACTCCTTGGGTATTTTGCTCTAAAATTTTTAGCAGACGTTCTTCACTGTGTCTACTAAGTTTTGGCTAAGATTTGAGCCCCTGATTCATCCCACAAGATTGACAATAAATTTTTTATTCATCACTGCCAGTGCTGAAAGGATGGTTTGTTTGTGTGTAAAACTGTTTGATTTTTTTAGTGGGTGAATACTCATCCATATTACCTGAAATTTGTCGCGTTTTGTCCCAAATTCAGTGGAGATTCTTATGTGGAATTTCAGGAAAAAAATATTTCGGGATAATTTTTCAAAAATTTTGTGCAAACCAAGGCTATCATCTACCAAAACTTATGAAATTTCGCCATACTTTCTGAAATTTTATTCTGGGTCCGTATTGCGCTGAAAAAATTCACATAAGTACTTTCATATTTTGTTTTTACCCAGGTAAGGAAGCATGTCCATAAAAAAATCACAAAAAGAAGATACGGGGTAGAAAAGTCAGGACGTTTTGTTTTCGGAAAACCAGTTTTGTTCACTCTCGGTCTGGGACTTACTACGCCTTACTCCTTGGGTATTTTGGTCTGAAATTTTTTCTAGACGTTCGTCACTGTATCTAATGAGTTTGGCTGAGATTTGAGCCCTAGATTCGTCCCACAAGATTAGAAATAAATTTTTTATGCATCACTAGCAGGGCTGAAAGGATGGTTCGTTTGTGTGTGAAACTGTTAGATTTTTTTCGTGGGTGAATACTCATCCTTTTGACCTGAAATTTGTCGCATTTTGTTCCAAATCCAGTGGAGATTTTTACTAGGAATTTCAGGAAAAAACTATTTGGGGAGAATTTTTCAGAAATTTTGTCCTCTACCAAGGGTACCTCTACCACAAACTTGTGAAATTTTGCCTTACTTTCTGAAATTTTATTCTGGGTCAGTATTGCACTGAAAATATTCACACAAGTACTTTCATATGTTGTTTGCATCCAGGTAAGGAGACACGTCCATAAACAAATCACAAAAAGAAGATACAAGAGAGAAAAGCCAGGACGTTTTGTTTTCGAAAAACCAGTTTTGTTGACTCTCGGTCTGGGACTTTCTACACCTTACTCCTTGGGTATTTTGGTATGAAATTTTTATAAAACATTCGTCACTATATCTAATGAGTTTTGGCTGAGATTTGAGCCCCAGATTCGACCCACAAGATTGGCAATAAATTTTTTATTCATCCTTGCCAAGGCTGAAAAGGAAGGTTCGTTTGTGTGTGAAACTGTTTGATTCTTTTCGTGGGTGAATGCTCATTCATTTTACCTGAAATTTGTCGCCTTTTGTCCCAAATTCAGTGGAGATTCTTACGTGGAATTTCAGGACAAAACTATTTCGGGAGAATTTTTTAGAAATTTTGTCCTCTACCAAGGCTATCCTCTACCAAAACTTGTGAAATTTCGCTTTACTTTCTGAAACTTTATTCTGGGTCCGTATTGCGCTGAAAATATTCACACAAGTACTTTCATATGTTGTTTGCACCCAGGTAAGGAGGCACAACCATAAACAAATCACAAAAAGAAAATACGGGGAAGAAAATCCATGACGTTTTGTTTTCGGAAAACAAGTTTTGTTCACTCTCGGTCTGGGACTTACTACGCCTTACTCCTTGGGTATTTTGGTCTGAAATTTTTACCAGACGTTCGTCACTATATCTAATGAGTTTTGGAAGAGATTAGAGCCCTAGATTCGTCCCACAAGATTGGAAATAATTTTTTTATTCATCACTGTCAGGGCTAAAAGGAAGGTTCGCTTGTGTGTGTAACTGTTTGATTTTTTTCGTGGGTGAATAGTCATGCGTTTGACATGAAATTTGTCACGTTTTGTCCCAAATTCAGTAGAGATTCTTAAGTGGATTTTACAAAAAAAACTATTTTGGGAGAATTTTTCAGAAATTTTGTCCTCTACCAAGGCTATTATCTACCACAAACTTGTGAAATTTCGCCCTACTTTCTGAAATTTTATTTTGGGTCCGTATTGCGCTGAGAAATTCACAGAAGTACTTTCATATGTTGTTTGCACCGAGGTAAGGAGGCACATCCATAAACAAATCACAAAAAGAAGATACGGGGGAGAAAAGCCAGGACGTTTTGTTTTCGGAAAACCAGTTTTGTTGACTATCGGTCTGGGATTTACTACGCCTTACTCTTTGGGTATTTTGGTCTGAAATTTTTACCAGACGTTCGTCACTGTGTCTACTGAGTTTTTGCTAATATTTGAGCCTGAGATTAATCCCACAAGATTGGCAATAAATTTTTTATTCATCACTGCGAGGGCTAAAATGAAGGTTTGTGTGTGTGTGAAACTGTTTGATTTTTTCGTGGGTGAATACTCATCCGTTTGACCTAAAATTTGTCGCGTTTTTTCCGAAATTCAGTGGAGATTCTTACGTGGAATTTCAGGAAAAAACTATTTTGGGAGAATTTTTCAGAAATTTTGTCCTCTACCAAGGCTATTATCTACCACAAACTTGTGAAATTTCGCCACACTTTCTGAAATTTTATTTTGGGTCTGTATTGCGCTGAAAATATTCACACAAGTACTTTCATATGTTGTTTGCACCCAGGTAAGGAGACACGTCTATAAACAAATCACAAAAAGAAGATACGGGGGACGTTTTGTTTTTGGAAAACCAGTTTTGTTCACTCTCAGTCTGGGACTTACTACGGCTTACTCCTTGGGTATTTTGCTATGAAATTTTTAACAGACGTTTATCACTATGTCTATTGAGTTTTAACTGAGATTTGAGCACTAGATTCGTCCCACGAGATTGGCAATAAATTTTTTATTCATCACTGTCAGGGCTGAAACGAAGGTTCGTTTGTGTGTGATACTGTTTGATTTTTTTCGTGGGTGAATACTCATCCTTTTGAGCTGAAATTTGTTGCGTTTTGTCCCAAATTCAGTGGAGATTCTTACGTGGAATTTTAGGAAAAAACTATTTTAGGAGAATTTTTCAAAAATTTTGTGCAAACCAAGGTTATCTCTTCCAAAACTTGTGAAATTTCGCCCTACTTTCTGAATTTTTATTATGGGAACGTATTGCGCTGAAAAAATTCACACAAGTACTTTCATATGTTTTTTGCACTCGAGTATGGAGGCACGTCCATAAACAAATCACAAAATGAAGATACGGGGGAGAAAAGTCAGGACGTTTTGTTTTCGGAAAACCAGTTTTGTTCAGTCTCGGTCTGGGACTTACTACGCCTTACTCCTTGGGTGTTTTGGTCTGAAATTTTTACCAGACATTCGTCACTATGTCTACTAAGTTTTGGCTGAGATTTGAGCGCCAGATTCGTCCCACAAGATTGAAAATAAATTTTTTATTCATCACTGTCAGGGCTAAAAAGAATGTTCGTTTGTGTGTGAAACTGTTTGATTTTTTTCGTGGGTGAATACTCATCCGTTTGACCTGAAATATGTCGCGTTTTGTCCAAAATTCAGTGGAGATTTCTTACGTGGAATTTGAGGAAAAAACTATTTCGGAAAAATTTTCAAAAATTTTGAGCAAACCAAGGCTATTCCAACATTACATATTTTTAAAATTAAAAATTAAGTCAATCAATTTAAAAATACTGAGAGTAAAATTGAATTTAATAAAGAAAATATACGTACCAAAAACATTTTTTAAAATATAAATAAGACACATATGAATAAGAATATAGTGTATATATGTGGTATTTGTAATTTTAGTACTAGTATTTGGAACCGTTAAACGGAGAGGTTTTTGGAAGTTTATCATTCGTTAATAAATAAAAAATTCTATTATATAAAAATATCATAATGTAATATATAAAAATAATACAAAATTAAATATATATTTTTATGGGTAAAATAAATTTGTATATAAATAATGAGTATAAAGTATAGTAGTATGGGATAGGAATTGTGGATATCATATTATATGAAACATTAAACGTTATACTTCATAACTTCAATGATTTGGTTTGTTTATTTTTTCATTATTTATCTTCAATTCCTTTATATAGTCATGTGAATGTGTTTTGATACTTGTTAATTCTGGATTTTACAGAAGATAGTATTTTATAGTAAACGATAATATAGAAGACTCGATTTTGAAATTTGATTTTGTTTCAAACAATTAAAGAAACTAATTCCTCAATATTTACAATATTTATTAAAGGAAACAAATAAGAATATAATGATAAAATCATTTTGTTCAAGATAACATAGGATACTAAAACTGAGTACTTTAGATTTTTAATTTATTAAAATTGTTTCTGATTCAAGAAGATTGAAAAATATTTGTAATAGATTAAGAAAGATATTTGAAATATTTATTTCAAGAAAATTTGTTTAGAAAAAGATGGATAGATGATAAACAGAAAACAAGACGAACAAAGTATTCCATAAATCACACAGATTTAATTCCTTTCGTTTTTTTGATATAATATCAACTTGATTGAAGACATTCTTAAAAGATACGTGTTCAAAAGATATTGTTTAACTCTTATGATAAAAAATAAACTTTTATTCGTTGAGTATATTTGATCGTCTAGCATGATGAACAATGTAAATTGTATGTTATAAATAAAATGTGTAGAAGCTCAATTAGTCTACTAGATATTGCAATTGTTCAAAGAGGTATTAGATGATTGAAAACACGGGTGGTTTAGGGTTTAGGGTTTGTGAATTAATTGAGAAATTTTATCACAACATGTATGAGAAACGACACATGTTTTAGATTCTATGTACTAAGTACTGCATGTATAGAAACATTGTGATGTAATCCAAAATGGGCTTTGGATGGATGAGAATTAATAAGCAATAGAAATGTGAGAGTTGCACCAAATGAAATGGAGAATTGGTAAAGAATTGAAGTGATTTTGGTGTTGAAATTACGGAGAGGTTTGGCTAACTCTATAGGGTTTCATTAAGCTTCTAGGCTCTCTAGCAAAAGGGGGATTTAGGGAGAATGAGGTCTGAATTTTCATTCAAATGATTACAAATCTGAATACAAGAGGTATGATACATTTGTTTATAGGTGAAAATGATGAAAGTAGCTTGCTCCTTAAACTACCATAACTCTAGTTAAACAAGCTTAACCATGATGAGTTTTAGTAGCTTAACTAGGTGTTGTCCAAGTCCTTTTAAGATGTTTTAGGAACCCTAGCATGCATAACAAGTATGGGTTTACAGAGTGTCTTTGATTTTATTTACAACCTACTCTAGAAATGGTCTAGAAATACAAGACTTGAACAAAACTATTCTACTTTTTACAATTTTATACCGACTAAGACAATTATTCATGTTGTACACTTTTCTGTTCTTAGTCCTATGTATGGTGACTTGGAACTTGTGGATAGTCCTTCGTACATTGATTAAATTATTCAAGATACATGAAGACATTGCAATTGGTTTTTGTTATCATGATAAGCTTTTCCAAATGTTAAAAAAATTACAATAATGAATTTATTATACAATGTGATATGTGATAGACGATCTAACTGATTATACTATGTAATTGGTGAAAGACAGTCTAATCCCTTAAAATAGTTTTGTGAATCTCTTTAAATTTTTTTATCAGTGCAATACATTTTTATATTTCATAATGAACATAAAGGAGGGATATGGTACATGTTGTAGGAGGAGTGAGAAGCTTTTTGTTCCACATATGAAAAAAATTACAACAATAAACTCATTATACAATGTGATATGTAATAAACAATTTAACTGATTATATGGAAGAATGAGTGAAATATTGTCTAATACCTTAAAATAAATTTCGAAATACTTTTAATATTTTATTTTTATTTTAAAAGGAAGTTGTATATATGATAATGAGCATAGAGGTTACAATAAGATGGATGAAAGACTTTCTAATACCTTTTAAGTATTTTTTTAAAATCCTTTTAATAAATTTTATCATCACTAAAATGCAATTTTATATATGATAACAAGCATAAAGGAATGATGTGGTAGATGTTGTAAGGTCAACTTAAATAATTTCGTTGCATATACTAAAAATTAAAATAATAAATTCATTATACATTGCGATATGTGATAGACTGTGTAATCCCTTTAAATAGTTTTCTGAATCATTTTAATTTTTTTTTATCATTACAATACATTTGTATATATTAATGAGCATGAATGGGTGATATGGTAAAACTCTAGTGTTTGTGAGAAGTTTTCCATTCCATATATTAAAAAAAATTACAACAATGAAGTGATTATACAATGTGATATGTGAACGACCAACTTTACATATTTTTAAAATTAAAAATTAAGTCAATTAATTTTAAAATATTAAGAGTAAAACTGAATTTAATAAAGAGAGTATACATGATATATGTGAATAAGAGTATAGTGTCAATACAATAAAAATGAATAAAAATTAATTTTAAGGACCAAAATAAATAGTTACTATTTGATTAAATTAGAGATCATTTTATAAACTAAAAAAAATATTGATATTTAAAGTAGTTTATAGTATTAATAAAATTTTATAAAATAGTTTTTAAATTGGTATTTAATCATTAGGTATCAAGATTTTAATTACCTACTATTTTATATTTTAAATTAATCTTTATTAATTTTTTAAAGACTAATTTAGAATCTAAAATATTTAATAAAAAAACTATTTTAATAATTATAATATTTATTTTTGTTATCGTGATAAAAAGATGAACACACGCGCATGTTAGTCACATGTCTCATGTGTTTTAAATAGTGTATATACGTAGAGAATACACGATTAATATTTTTATTTTACTCTTAGTTATTTTATAATATAGTAATTACATTCAAATATTTATAATTAACTTACATAAATATTTACTAAAAAAATATATTTATTAAATTTAAAACTAATATAATAATATATAAAAATGATTCTCCAATATATATAGCAATATATGTTACAATGTATAATAATATTTACAAATTTATCATATATTAATTAAAAATTATTATAAATTTATAATATAATAATATTAATTAAAGAATTGTTATAAAATTATAATATAATAATATTATATAAAAAAATATTTTTAAAAAATCCACTGGTATTAATAAAAAGCATACCTAGCTACACTTAAAAGAAACTATGAAAACTATTTTTTTTTCTCCACTATGTGTCTCCTAAGTTGATAAAATGGGCTTCCAAAATTAAGTTGAGACTGCTTCTTCCTGCACCTCCATACATTCTTATGACACCTCCGTATGTGAAAATATATTTTTGTCCTTCATTAAGAAAATATATTTTAGATAAATTAAAAAAAACTTTTGAATTATGTAATCCGAAACACACTTTTTAAAAAGTACATTACAGATTACATAATCTAGAAGTTATTCATGAATTCAGAAAAAAACTTCTGAATTATGTAATATGAAATGTATTTATTTCTCTAAATTCAGGAAAAGCTTATGAATTATGTAATCCATAATGTATTTTTTTTTAAAAAATACTTATGGATTCTACCCATCCAGAAAAGGTTCCCATATCATAAATTGACTTTTGAACAGTAATAAAAATATATTTTTTTCTTAAAAAAACACGTTCTGAATTACATAATCCAAACTATAAATTTTCAAAATATTTTACTAGATTCAGGATGAAATTCAGAAAGTGCACAAACATTTTAACTAATTATGAATTATGTAATCACCATATTAGATAATCTGAAATATACAAAAACACACATCCATAAGCAAACCTTCAAACATTTTAAGTTTTATATAAAAAAATATTTTTAGAATTATAAACTTATAAAGATGCTACAAGGACATATGAAGTTGCAGAAAAAAACAACATTGAGTTGGAGGCAATTTCTCCCTCCACCATATCAATTTCAGCATGAACCCAATCAGCTCTAAAAAATAACAAAGTTACCTAACCCAATCAACTCTAGAAAATGACAAAAATACCCCTCATAAATGATGAAAATAACCTTACACAAAAATGGGAAAAATTATTTTTGAAACTTTTATCTAAAATATTTTGGATTTCAATTTTCGAAACATATTTTTGAATTCTGAAATTTTTTATCCAAAATGTATTTTTAGTTGTGTTCATAATTTTTTTTCCAGCATGTATTTTGTTATTTCTCAATTATAATTATTATTTTGGATTTTTTAATTTGGAATAAGGATAGTTTTGGAAATTTAAAAAATTGATATGGTGGAGGTTAAAATTGATATGGTGCAGGAAGAATTTGCCTGAGTTGGAATGTACTACGAGCCAATTGACAAAGGGATGAACATATTTGGGCTTTTGCTCCCGCACATCCATCATTACACTGTTTCTTCCTACACCTTTACATATTCTTCTGCCACTCCCATACAAAATGTAAAAATACTTTTTTTTCCTTCTTGTGTCACCCCCATAGAATAGCTTCCGGATTATGTAATCCGCACAGACATCTGAAAAAAGATTTTTGGATTATATAATCCGAAAGCTAAAAAATACTTTCAGATTACATAATCCGAAAACTAATCATGCATAAAAAAAAAGGCTTACAGATTATGTAATCTGAAAGCTAATTACCAATTTAAAAAAAGACTTTTAAATTACGTAATCCAAAATATTACATAGAGATATTTTTAGAAATATGAAAATTTATGGAAGTAAGAGAAGAATATATGAAGTTGCAGGAGTAAAGAGCCCCATCATTGTTACCTATACACCTCTATACTAACAACAAAAGAATAAAAATATAATGTTGAGAAAAGTATTTTATATCTTCTATAGAAAGTTTGTTCAGAAAAGTATTCAAGAAAATATCTATTTTGAAAAATTTATTCTGAAAAATTCATTCCAAAAAGTTTATTCTTAAAAGTTCATCGTGAAAAACATCTCATATATTTCAAAAAACTTATTCTAAAAATTTTGTTATGAAAAAAATTATAGTAGAAAACATGTAATATATTCTGAAATCATGTTCTAACAATAAAATTTGATTAAATAAATCATGTTTTGAAAATTCTAGGAAACTTCCTCCACAAAATTTATAGAACAAGCAAGTAGTCTAGAAGTTAGCATTAAAAGAGTAAAATAATCATTTAAAAAATGATTAAGGGGTAAAAAAACTTAAAAGCCTCATATTTGATGCACTACTATGGATTAGATTAAACCTTTAAAAAATTATAATTTAAATTAAATTAAAGATACTTTTTACAATTTACAGATCAAATTATTTTATGAAATAATAATTATATTTAAAAATAAAGTAATATTATTTTTTAAAACACGCATAAATATATTATAATTGATATTTATTATGTATGAAATTGTTATATCTAACAATTAAATTTAAATCTAATAATGTAATTTAAATTTTCAAATATATTTTATTTTTATTTTTTATTTAATTTTTTTAATTTTAACTTTCAATTTTTTTATTAAAAATATCAAATGGTCAACTCAACTTAGAATCTAATTATATTAAAAAAATTACAAATTTTGTTTAAAAATGATTTGTGTCGGCAGATATAAACTTAGAGTTAATATGTGAGGTCAACTTGAGCCGTTTGATAGATCTAAAAATACATTTTAAATTCAATTTTTTTAAAATTGCATAAAATAAAAATATGAATTTTTAGCATGTATAAAATAAAAATGTATTTCTAATTTATAGACTGCGTAATTTAAAAATATATTATGTATTTTTAGATCATGTAATTTAAAATATATTTTTAAACTTTTAAAGTAATAATAGTAATAATAATTTATTTTAAAACATTGAAATTTTAAAATGATTTGTAATAACTTTAAGTTTTTAATAACGTATTTATTTTATTTTATTAAAAAGTCTGAACTATCCTACTGGTTCGAATAGTAACAAGATTGACAACTTTTATTTTATATACAATTTGACGATCTTATTATAATAATATAATATTATTAGTTTCCTTAATTTAAATAATCCAATCTTTATTCTTGTATAAAGAAAATTGGTAGCTGTCTAGTGTTATTTTTTAGTTATAAAACTTGATCTTTCAGTAAATAAAATTAATTAATTAATTAATTTATATAATAAAATAAATAATTGAATAATTTTTCTTTATTTTAACATATTAATTTTTAAATAATAGTTATATAATTTTTTAATACTATTTTTACAAAATTATATATATATATATTATTATTTTTTTAAAATTATAATATTTTTAATAAATTATTTATAATAATAATAATAATAATAAATTTATATATATTTTAATATAATAAAACTGTGAATACACCTAGTTATTGTGTTTATACTATGATGTTGATTTTTGATGATTTGTGTCCATGAAAATATCTAGAACAAGAGTTGAGTTGACAATGCTGTTCTTGGAGTCGCTACCATTTGGTTGTTTCATTCTCTGAGTTTGCAGCATCTTAACATGTCAGCAGCATCCTTTGGCTACGACGTGTTCCTCAGCTTCAGAGGCTCTGATACTCGCTACGGTTTCACTGGCAATCTCTACAAAGCTCTTTCTGACAAGGGAATCCATGTCTTCTTTGACGATGAGGAGCTTCAACGAGGGGATGAAATCGGAGAAGCACTTATTACTGCCATTAAACACTCTAGGATGGCCATTGTTGTCTTCTCCAAGAACTATGCTTCTTCTTCCTTTTGCTTAGATGAACTTCTCAAAATCATTGACTGTGTTAAGGCAAAGGGTCGCTTCATTTTGCCCATTTTCTACGACGTCCACCCTTCTCATGTTCGACGCCAGTCTGGGAGTTATGCAGAAGCTTTGGCCATGCACGAGCAAAGGTTCACACGCAGCAACCAAAACCTCAACTTTAACATGGAAAAGTTGCAAAAATGGAAGATGGCTCTTAACCAAGCAGCTAATGTGTCTGGCAAGCATTACAAACTTGGGTATGCTACCCCTCTCCTCAGACAATCATGTGTGTCCATCCGACCAATATCTATGTGACATTTCATGTTGCAGAGAGATTGGTCGGAACCATGATCATAGGATGGTCTCACTCATGTTTTACATATTATTTCATTTTGAGTAAATAGTCTATGTATTGACAAAGATTTTTACACCATCATGAAATTACAGATAATTGGCACCTGGATGAGTTTTATAAGATGAGATGTACGCACTTATAATGTTTTTATCCATAATCAATGTGGGATCTCCAACATACCCTTAATGCTGAGACTTCCAACTTGTGACTGAGACTATGGGTGGTCAGATTGCAATCCGACAGTGGGTGACCTGATAGTAGGTGACAGGTGTGAGGAGTGTTGGAGATCCCACTTCAATTAGAGATAAAAACATTGCATAATATATAGATGCAAATTTAACCTTTTAAGTCGGTTTTATGACATTGAGTTAGACTTAAATTCAATTCTTAATAATGGATATGATTATTTTAGCATGTCTTCACAAAAACTTTTTGGTTGGACAGAAGTGAATATGAACATGAGTTTATAGCAAAGATAGTTAAAGAGGTCTCCAACAAGATAAATCGCAGACCTTTGCATGTTGCGGATTACCCCGTTGGGATGGAGCATCGAGTGCAAAAAGTAAAGTCACTTCTTCAATTTGGATCTGATATTGGAGTCCACATTGTGGGGATTCATGGAATAGGTGGAATGGGGAAGAGCACGCTTGCTCGAGCAGTTTACAATTCAATTTCAGATCAATTTGAAGGCTTATGTTTTCTTGATGGTGTTAGAGAAAATGCTGTTAAACACGGGTTAGTACATCTCCAAGAGATGCTTCTTTCTGAAATAGTTGGAGAGAAGGATATTAAGATAGGAAGTGTTAGTAAAGGGATTTCAATAATAAAGCATAGGCTCCACCGAAAGAAGGTTCTTTTGATTCTTGACGATGTTGACAAACTAGAACAAGTTCGAGCAACTGTTGGAGAGCGTAATTGGTTTGGTTGTGGCAGTAGAGTCATCATAACAACCAGAGACAAACATTTGCTTCATGGGGTTGATGGAAAATATGAGGTAGAGGATTTGAATGAGGAAGAAGCACTTGAATTGCTAAGTTGGAATGCTTTTAAAGATGACAAAGTTGATCCAAGTTACAAGGACATTTCAAACCAAGCAGTGGCTTATTCTTCTGGTCTTCCACTAGCCTTGGAAGTAATAGGTTCCTTGTTGTTCGGGAAAGGCACAAGAGAATGGGAATCTGCATTAGATCAGTTCAAAAAGATCCCTAACAAAAGGATCCAAGACATACTTAAGGTAAGCTATAATGCTTTAGAGGAAAATCAACAGAGAATTTTTCTAGACATCGCTTGCTGCTTGAAAGGATATGAATTGCAAGAGGTTGAAGATATACTTGGTGCTCATCATGGTGTTTGCATGAAATATGGCATAGGAGTGTTGGTGGATAAATCTCTCATAAAAATTAAGAATGGCTGTGTGACACTTCATGAATTGATAGAGGTTATGGGAAAGGAAATTGATCGCCAAGAGTCACCCAAAGAGCTTGGGAAACACAGGAGGTTATGGTTCCATAAAGATATAATTCAAGTTTTTGCAGAAAATTCAGTAAGACTGACATGGATGGCTTGTTCTTAGATTTGTGACCTTGATTTGTTTCTTTGGCTATTTGTATGTATGCTCACATAACTGCTGTGTTTTTTGTGCCTTTTGTTCTAACAGGGGACTAGTGAGATTGAAATCATTTGTTTGGATTTCCCCTTATTTGAAGAAGATGAAGAAGTATTTGTAGAATGGGATGGAGAGGCCTTCAAGAAGATGGAAAACCTCAAAACACTAATTATTAGAAACTCTCATTTTTCAAAAGGTCCAACATATCTTCCAAATAGTTTAAGAGTATTAGAATGGTGGACATATCCTTTACATGATTTACCAACTGATTTTCATCCCAACAAACTTGCCATATGCAAATTACCCAGAAGTTGCTTTACATCACTTGAGTTAGCTACCATATCAAAGGCAAGTGTAGTGAGTTCTTTTCCATGATCATTCGAAGATTATTCAGTTGGTTCTTATTTGTTTTCCCTTCTTCTTTTGCAGAAGTTCATGAATCTGACAGTTTTAAATTTTGATGGGAGTGAATGTTTGACGAAAATACCTGACATATCCACTCTCCAGAATTTAGAAAAACTGACATTTGAGTGTTGTGAGAATTTAGAAGCAATTCATGATTCTGTGGGTTTTCTTGATAAACTTAAAGTCTTGAGTGCTTTTGGTTGCAGCAAGCTTACGAGTTTTCCACCCATCAAGTTGATCTCTCTTGAACAACTTGATCTTTCATCTTGTTCTAGTCTTGAGAGTTTTCCAGAAATATTAGGAAAGATGGAAAATATAACACAGCTAGAGTTGAAGAATACTCCCTTGAAAGAATTCCCATCTTCATTTAGAAATCTTGTTCGACTTCAAGACTTGGTGCTGGTTGACTGTGGAAATGTTCAGTTGCCGAGTAGCATTGTTATGTTGCCAGAACTGGCTGAGATTTTCGCCCTGGGATGTAAAGGGTGGCTGTTGCCAAAACAAGATGAGAATGATGAAGAAAAAGTAAGCTTTGTGTCTTCAAATGTAAAATGTCTCTGTCTCTCAGGCTGCAATCTACTAGATGAATACTTTCCCATGGTTTTAGCATGGTTTGGTAATGTGAAAGAGTTAGAGCTATCGAGCAATAACTTCACATTTCTTCCTGAATGCATCAAAGAATGTCGCTCGTTAACATTACTTAATTTGGATAACTGTGAGCATCTTAAAGAAATTAGAGGGATTCCACCAAATTTAGAATATTTCTCTGCTGGAAATTGCCAATCCTTGAGTTTCTCTTGTTCAGCCATGCTATTGGACCAGGTTGTTTTTAACTGTATCTTCTCTATAGTTGATGTACTTAATGTTGCTAAACTTATGCAATATATATATGACTATCCATTTGTTTTCATAATTGATAATGTACTTAATATTGCTAAACTTCTGCAATATTTATGACTATACTTTTTGATTTGATAATTGATAATATACTTGATTTTGCTAAACTTATGTATTTATGGCTGTTCTTTTTTCTTTGATAATGTACTTAATGCTGCTAAACTTGTGCATTATTTATGACTATACTTTTTTGATTTGATCATTGATTATGTACTTAAAATTGCTAAACTGATGAATAATTTATGATTATCAGGAACTGCATGAAGCTGGAAACACCATGTTTTGTTTGCCAGGATCTAGGATCCCAGAATGGTTAGAGCAACAAAGTATAGGTCCATCATTATGTTTCTGGTTTCGTGAGAAGTTTCCTGTCATGGATCTCTGTTTTGTTCTTGGGCCAATGGGTAAGGACTCAATTTTGTTTAGACCAATCATGACCATCAATGGCAACACAATGGAGATTCAGTCCTTAACTGATAAGAGGTTTTGTTTCGACTTCCCAGCATTAGATTATCATATACTTATCATTGGTACAAAGTACATGAAGCTTGGAGATAATCTGGATAAATCACTCTCAGAAAATGAATGGAATCATGTGGTTGTTTCCATTGCTCTTGATTTTGAGCCAACCCCAGAAGAGATTTTTGTCAAGCAAACTGCACTCCATGTAATCAAACCAGAAAGTAGCATGGATGATATCCAATTCACTGATCCTTGTAACCAACCATCCTTCAAAGAGAAGCAAACATTGGTTGACACTGTTGATTGTTACAGACAATTTATGCAGCAGCAAACCACTTTGGTTCCATTGAAACCACATGTGAGACAAGGCAGAAAGTTATTTTCATTGATTCCACCAGAAGCATGCAAAAATAACGTGAATTGGGATTCATTTTCACCTGGAACAAGAAGCATTGCCAGTGTCCAGGGTATTGAATTCACTTTGTCACATCCTCACTTTCAATAATAGTATTTTAAATCATGGCACACGGATTAAGAAATATTCAACTGCTATAAATTTAGTCATACACACTCAACTTTTCAACTACTTCTGTGTTTCTTAATTCAGTGTGAATGAAACTGTATTGATTATTGACATGCTGTGTTTGTACTTCTTTATTGTTTTTTGAATCTGCTAGAAGATGAATCAGGAAAAAAAATATCTTATTTTTAACAGTTGATTTGATCAGTATTTTGACTTACTAACTTGAAACAAATTATTCAAATTTATTATCCCAGCAGAATATGGAACTGCATCACAGAAATTACGTTTGGACATGGGAGCTTTGCAATTTGTGCAGCAGCGGAAAAGATTGGCTATTTTGGGTTTGTTGCAAGAACGACGCACGGCTTCATTGGATTTACTGCAACGAAGGGGCAGAGAATTTCTTTCATTGCTTTCTCCTCCATCATTGGAGTTGATGGTCTCATGGCAGAGGAGATGCATCACCACTGTCCAAGGTAATTTGTGTTAGTAATTTATTCGTTACTGATGTTTGAAGATCCCATATCGACTAATGATGAGTGCAAATCTCACCTTACGTTATAAGGTTGAATTAGATTTAAATTCACCTCTTAACATAGTATCAGAGTCATTTAGAGCCTGGTTTGAAATTCACTTCATAACTACTGACAAAATGATCTCTCGTGTTTGATTGAGAAAATATTGGAGATCCTATATCGATTAGAGAAGACATTTAATAGTTTATAAGTGGGTGTAAATCTCATTTATAAGTCGGTTTTATGAAATTAAGTTAAACTTAAAGTCTACTTCTTAATTGTCAGCTTTTTTAGCGTTCATTACATTATCTGCCTAAAATGGTTTCTGATTTCCAGGTTTGCAGGAGCAACATTTACCTTCCAGCACTGAACAAAACTTTGAAGGCTCTAATGGCATCAATGAAGCCAAAGTGAAGGAAGTGGTAAAATGCAGCAACCATTATGGAAATGACAATGAGAGAAACCCATTAGTAGAGCAGCTACCAATGACAAAGGTTAGTGTAAATTTATGGCATTTCAAAGTGATTTATTAATCTCTACTTAATCTAATTCACAGTTACTTTATCAATCAAAGAAAAAGTTTGTGAAGTTGAAGTTTGCACTTTACTAGTTTCAAATAAGAATACTCACAATATATTTTACTATTTATAAAACATTTACAACTATGGTCTCATAATAAAATTATCACATCACCTTCATTTGCTTCAGCTTAAACTGTCTGAGAAACACTGATAGCAGACATGAAACAACATATATTAATAATGTAACATTTTGAATGAAATAGGATGATGATGTTCATAACAAGAGATACCAACATGTCTGGAAAATGGCTTGGGATCCAATGGAATTAGAACATCTTGTACATATCCAGAAGATCAATTTGTCTCAAAGATGAACACTCTGTAATTTTATTGACAAGAGTTCCATGTGATGTGATCTGAATCTACCAATTCTTCTGTGTTATAAATAATCCTGTTATTAGTTGCATTACATTTATTTTTCTTTCCTGTTTTATATATTGTATATATTTTAATTCATCCAATATTTTTTTTTTATATACTTTGCTTCCAATATAATTTTACTTATTCATATGTTCAATTTCGTAATACATAAATTAAATTTCAATTTTCATATTAAGTTTCATTTAATTTCCTATTCTTCATCTCAAATGTTGATAGCAATAACTTTTTTAATTACTGTCATTATTATTTGCACTAAATAATACACCAGTTAAAATATATTCAATTTTTTTAAAATCCAAGTTTTGTATAAAAAAAGTTTAATTCATTTTTAAATATATTATAAATTTAAGTATTTTTAATAAATCTCCATTATTTTTTTTGGATTAAATATATTTAATACTAAATTTAATTGCATCTTTAATCAAACTTTAGACATTTTGTAATGTATAAATGATTGGAATGTTTTTATGTATAAAATTAATTTAATTTGAGGTTTCACCTTATCATCAGTTAAAGTAGTCACAGTAAACAATGATCAAAACAACAACCAATTTTATCGATCAAAATAATTACGAATTTTATAAGAAAAAACTAATTATTTTTTTATAAAAAAACTAATAATTAAAATTTATTCTAACGTATTATAATCAATTTTTTATTATAATAAACGGATAAAAAAATATATTTAACTCTTAATTTCTTTATAAAATATTTATTTATTTATTTATTTTTAAGCAGTTACAACTTGCAACTGTTGCCAATTTTCGAATTTCTCGTTTCGTTCCATTTGATTTCACGTTCGTGTTTTGAGGCTCTGTTAAATCCACTGATTATTCGCCGCAATGCAGGTACTCCTGTATTTTTCTTCGTTAATTTGATTTTCTGATTCAAACGGTTCGTTTTGGTCATCGTTACACGTACGCTGCCAATTTCTGAGGCAAAATCGAATTCCAGAAGAGCTCATTGCAATGGAATTGGAGGAAGCGCATAACAATTTCCTCGCCATAAGACTGTTATATAGACTTCTCGAAGATAATAGCATCGCATTGCAGAATTCGAATTCAAAGCATGTATGTCACTTCCTTTTTACTTGCATTGCATTTTCCATGTTTGTTGGGTCGGTGTAGATGTTGGTGTATATCTGATTAGTTAGATTCTGCTAATTCTACTTAGAAATTGTTGCAAGTGTATCACATATAGTGTAAGTGATCAAAAAGTAAGAAACTTAACAACAATGCTAGCGTAAAATCTTCGAAAATATTTCGGTTACTTGGAGATTTTCAGAGTGGGGATCTCAACGATAACCACTGTAAAGGTCCCAGAGCTAGAGAAAATAAGAGAACAGAATTTTAATGTCTGATTGAGTTTCAGAAATTGGAAGAAACTCTTACCGGAACAAAGACAAAGATAAAAAAGAATATGAATTTAAGTAAAATATCCTCTCTGTAAAAACCTTTTTCATACTGTAATTTTTTTTTGTAACTATATCTCCGCGAGTCTCGAGATATTCTTATGAATTTTAATCCTTTGAACCAGTTAAGAGGTTTATAATAAATAAATTACACCGTAATAAAATATTAGACTTTTGTATCGATTATTTTAATGATTATACATATTTAAAGTGCATGAAATTAAACTCAAACTATTTACTTAAAGGAAACAAATATTATCGTATTGGAAACATAAACGACTAGGAGTATTACCGACTTCAGTTGATAGCTTTGTTCCCAATTTAACGTGACTAGTTAGGAATCTGAAAGAATTGTGTTTTTTTCGTTCTTGCTGTTGTTTTTTATCGTATTATTACTAACTACTTAGAGACATCTGAGTGTTTATTGAGTGGTAGCTCTTTTGATGTGTAATTTCGTTTTGTTTGTGGCAGTTGGTTGAGTGGGCACGAGCTTTATTGAAAAGTTTGCTGGATGTTGCTGTTGAAAGTGTTTTTGAGACTCATTTAAAGGTTCATATATATGATTCACCATTCTCCAATGGAACCCTTCTTTTTAGGAGTAAAAAGTTGTAAATGAGAGATGTCATGATTCTTTTCTATCTTTCCTTCTATTTTTTACCTTAATGAGAGGAATAAAATGAACTTTTGTGGTAATGCTTCACATTCTAGCACCTACTGAACTTTAGGCAGTATAAAGAATACGATTTCTTTTACTAAAGCTATCCTTTGAATAAAAAAATATTTCTCCAGTGGCAGGAGTCAAATTCTCTAGTGGTAGCCAACATTTCTCAAAGCTCAGTCAAATATCCTACTTGTAGTAAAATGACTTCAGAGAAGGATGAACAGCCTCAGTTGAAATTAATTTCAAAGAAACAACTGCCAGAGCTGTCAAAGTTTAGTATCTCTGATGATGGAGGAACAAAATGTAAAACACTATGCAGTATAGGTGAGGAAAGTAGTACGATGCAACAGAATGCAGTGATGGCAACAGATGTGTCTAATGACAATGACAGTTCGCCAAACACAGGGAGTAGTCATAGCAAACAACAGCAAAATGATGTAAACCCTTTATATGGTGATGGTGAGCACGCTAAAGAATCGTTACGAATGTTTGATGCAGAAGATGATTGGCAAAATGAAGAGAATAATGTATTATTGATGAATAGAAACCATGAAGCCCAAAGAAACTCTAATGCTGACGGACAGGTTGAACATCTGGATCAGAAGGGAGATTTCTCTGATGATTTGGTTAGTGCAATCAAAAGAATCGAGTCTCGGATTTTAGCTTTCCAAATTTGTTCCAATGTGATGGATTCCACTAAGAACAGTGCAAGTCATCTTACTACACATGAAGCAGCAGATTCAGACGGTCCCGTAATACAGAGAAACAATGGGGTTTCAGGAAGTCAGATGAGTAGTGGAAAGTCCCTCTTGAAAGGACATAGGTTGATGAATCAGAAAACATTTAAACCAAGTTGTAAGGATGAAAATTGGATTTCTACAAGTGCATTTGAGGAATCCTTTTTTGCAGGAAAGGAACCACTGAGTCAAAATCAGACGACAAATCAGAACCATCGGCTACATAATAGTGCAGAGTCTGCAAAGAATATTGATGTAGAGTGCTTGAGCAGTCATAAAAGAATTCAAAATTCAGAACAAAACATAGCTATGATAGATAGTGTTAAGCCATTGAATAAGTTAGTCAGGGGTGATGACTATTTTGGGAGTCGAGCTAGTAAGGGTATTCAAGGTTTGAGGGTCCCTTTGACTCAAGACCATGATAGTAAGAAGCATTCCATGTTAGTGAGTAAAACAAACAGGGTAATCTTGGCAAGAAAAAATCCAGTGGCATGGTCTAAGACTGATCAGAATCCAAAGGAAATGAGTCCTGAATCTTCCTATATACAGAAGTCAGCTGGATCCAACTCCATTATTGCAAGGAGAGCAAAACCACCACCTCATCAGATGGTAATGAAACCAACCCTATTGGATCAGAGATCCAGTGAGATTAAGGTAAATTCCCATAAACACATAGACAGAAGAAGGACTCTTAACAGTAGTAATCTTGAACCACGGAAGACAAGGGTTCTACAACAACATCATGAACGGGAGGAGTCAAGCTCAAGCTCTAACTCTGACTGTGACTCTTCTAGCTGGAGTTCTCAGCAAGGCAGTGACAATAGTAGTAGTAACAGTGACTCTGAGAACTATTCCTTATCAGATGGAATACAAAGTCCCTCCTCAGGAAGTATGGTGGATGCTGCATATGAGGGCTGTTCAGAGGAGACAAACAATTCATATCTTGAGATGGATGATGACGACCCTTCTCCTAGATTAGGAAGTTTCAAATCTTATAGACATCACTATGAAATGTATCCTAAGGAAACAACTGGAAGACTAAGGAGGCTGAGAAATAAGTTGGGACTAATCTTTCACCACCACCACCACCACCATCACCATCATCATCATGATAATCATGGTAACACTCATTCTAGAGAAGGTCATGGACCTACTACGTGGAATCACTTGCGGAATGTCTTCCACCATAAAGACAAGCACGGAGTGCGAACAAAAAAGGTTGAAAAGACAAAGGGAAGAGCTGCTGCAAAAGTGTTGTCTCGGAGAAACCAAGTTGGGCAGTTTCATAGACTTGCAGAAGGGGTCCTGGGGCACATCCAACATTCAAAGAAACCAAAGCCTTCCAAACTTGATATTGTGAAACGGTCAGGGAATAAGCCACATGGATATAATCAGAAGAAGTTGCGTTGGTTGCAAATCCTTCGAAAACAACAGGGAGTGAAGATGAAAAACAAAGGCCGCGTAAAAGTGGGGTTTATGAGCCAAAACTCACTAAAGAATTATTGAGTTTGGTTTGACCGTAAGAATTTCTCACCTCACAGCTATATCCTCTGATTCTCTTCTATTTTGACTCTGTTGAAAGGGCGCTTTGTGATGCTTGAAATTCATAGATTTGGACCCGGTGATGCAGCATTTTTCTAGTAATGGCATGGTGATACAAGATTTTTTAAGTGCATAGTAAATCCTGGATTTTATTATCATGTTTGCAATACTGGATATGCTTGTTATTCTAGGTGCTCAAAGCAGGATCTTGCATTCTTTGTTTATTTGAATTTTTTGTTTTGATAGTTATAACTATAGGTCTTGAATATGTTTAGAACTGACTTTAGATATTAACTTAGCATTCTACAAAAAATAGATGGAGTATTTGAAGTTGTTTACATGTTTCTCTAAATCAGCGGTTAGTATTACATATTTCACTCAATATTCTACAATCTCGTTTTAGGTATCAATATCAACTTCAACTGTGGTCTAGACTACAATTCCTTCCAAGTTCAATTAATTGGTGATAGGATCGGTTGCTAATTTATTTTCTTATGGTCAATAAATAATAGTGCAACAAAAAGCATGACACCTTTATTTTTTCTTTAGCTGCCACAATTATGTTCAGGTTCCCCAAGTTGCAACCAAGTTGTGATTTGAAAGGTTGAAAGATAAACAACTGTGTAATTCTTTAATTTGGTTAATTCTCTTATGACATTGTTAGGTACCCTACTTTCTTAGGGTCTTAACTGTGACCTCTTAGTCATTCTTTTGGAAAGATTGATATATGTATGTATCCAGATGCTTGTTTAGATATAATAATTTTGAGGACTATCTGTACTATCTGTTACTTGTAGACTGAGTTTCATTGTTTGCCAAGGCACTAGAAGCAGAAAACAATGGAAGATGGATTAAGGATTCTTTGATGGGAAAATGTAATCCACTTTCTCCCTTGTTTGATTTGTTATATCTATAGTGCTGATTACTCCATACTGTTTCTTGTGTCTTTGTTAGGAGCCAGTGAGACCTAACTTGTGTGTCCATCAAAGGTTGTGCAACCAGAGAATTTACCTAAATTTATGAAACTATGAAACTTTTGTACACTGTTCATAAATTCAACTGGGAACTCCTAAGAATTTATTCAATATAAAAAATATATATTTAATAGTTTATTTATAACATACATGAAGTTAACATAATGCTCTTAAGATAACAACAATATTCAATATTTCCACCACTTCATAATAGAGAAAACTAGGTATAAATAAGATTAAACTGCATACATGGCTAAATTATATATAAATTTAAAAAAATATAAGCTCTTAATGTAAAACCAATTCAAAAGAAGTTAATTTCTTGAAATAAAATTGAGTGTAAGAAAATATTACTATTATGGGTAAAAATTAGACAACAATTATATTTAATTTTAAATCTGTTAATTTACTCTTGATTTTTGCAAGTTTATACTCAGGTTGAATTTTGCTTCAAAACTCTTTCTACATTTGGCTGATTGCTTGCATGTTTACTCATATCATCACTGTTATTATTGAATTAAATTTTATGATATAAACAATAAGATGAATGATAAACTAATTTTACTTTGGATTCTTTAATTATTTTCTGGATTAAATTTTAGTTATAAGAGTTTGAGTATGAAATAAATTATGATGAAAAATAATAATTTAGTTAAATGTGTTTAGGATCTTCATGTTAGTTATTGCTTCTTATGATACATAAATTTTAACAAAATTTTCATTGATCACTATAATTTATCACAAAATATAAAAAAATAAGTCTTTTAAACCCAATACATAATGTTTATGTACTTACATGTAGAAAAAAATACATCAATATGTATTAATTAATCATTAAGTTTGACTAGATTCTCTATGTTTAAATAAAAAATAAATAAAACATAAATAGGTGGTTCACCTCCATAATTAATGCTTAATTTATTTTATCAGTAATTAATATTATAAATATTATTTGTATTATTTTAAACAAATATTTTATATTTTATATTTCATTACAATAGATGATATTGACACACAGATCAGATTATTAAAAAAGAAAATTTTGATTTTAAATTACAAGCAGAAATGCATAAAAATTCTCCTTAAACATTGAAAGTACATAAAATTAAAAAATAAATAAAACTAACAAATAACTAAAACATATAAAGGTCATCAAATGTATCATTTTATACCATGATAACTTTGACAATGTCTTCTAAAATAAATATTCATGCAATGAAATAATCTTCAAATTGGAAATATGGTTATATAAAATTTTACTAAACATAGATAAGGTAAAATATAACTGTGTGAAACAAATCCAAATATAAATTTATAAATAAAGTCTATTTAAATTAAAAATCATAACAATAAAAAAACAAAACAACTTTGTTTTAATTACACAGAAAACAAAACCTATGGAAATAAATACATTAAGTCAAATGTTCAACAAAACCCTTTATCTAGTCCCTTCTCAAATCCTCGGGCCCATGGACTCGGCCAGAATCGGTAACCGTATAGCCCGGCCCGGGCCCAAGCCCGAAACCTACATACCTGAGTTTCTGCTTTTCGTCTCTTGCCTCCGTTGGATACAGTTTCTGTCTCTTTCAGCTGCTACGGCCTCTGAACTTCCATTGACGTTTGCAAAAACCTTCAACAGGCTTCCTCTCACAGCACAACCCAAGTAACACTACAAACCCCCTTTTCATCAATTCTTATTGTAACTATGATTGTGGTTTTTCAATTTTTAACCTTTTGTTTTTGCCGCGAGCTTCCTTTCAATTTCAATTCTAAGAAGCAAAATTGACGTCACTTTTATTTGATATGGGCTTCATGTTTTATTGTTTAATTTCAATTGTTAGAGGATGTAATAGAGGACTACTGAATTTTTGTTCGTGGTTGAGATCTGTGAAACTTGAATTTGAAAAGTTGTAAAAAAAGTTGAATATTTGGTATTGTTGGAATTTGGAGTGGAGAAATTGGGTTTATGTTGAAGAAATTCAGAAGAAAAAAGTAGAGAAAAAGATTGAAAAGGTTTATTGTTTGAATTATAATAGTCAATGAAGAGATTGACTGTTATTTAAAGAACATTATTAATGACAGAATATAATTCGCTTGATAACAAACCAAATTGGCAAAAAACCATCTATGTATTGTAGCTGTTCCTTAAGGTGTAATAATATGCATATTTTTCTTGAGTTGGAGATCATGGCAAGTGATAAACTAATAGGGATTGAGCGTGCAAAAGGGATCAGTCCCTCACAACTTGACCAGCCAAGTATGTTTTACCATATCTCCAAGTAAGATTGTTTCTGAAGAAGGATATATGTGGGAAACCTAAAAAAATTGGAGACATATATTTCAACTCTGGTCTAAATGGTGGTGCATTTGATGCAAAGCATGCAAGTTGTTGTTTGCTAATGTGTAACTATGGGAAACATGTTTGGTGGTTGGTTTATAGTCTGAGTTTTCTTGCAGAAGGTCTTCTTTACTTTTCTTGTTTTGTTTACCAGCAAAACTTTTGCTTTCAATACTTGGACTTTCTGTTCGTAGAGTCCAGCACATTGTGTTATGTATCTTATTTAGGATAATTGAGCTATTAGTCATATCTTGCTAATTCTTTGGTGTTGAATTGCATATCTGAGTTGCACTTGTAACTTTATGAATTTATGGAATTGATCATATGAATGAAAGAAATCTTATTTCAGCTATACCTTATTGCTTATTTTCAAAGAGCTGAGCAGGTGAGTTTGTTTTACTTTAATATAAAGATTGCAGTGATGAAGGCTTGTTTGTTGTTATTGATGTATAGTAGATGCCAGAGTTCAGGCGTTTGTGAACCCATTTTTATTTGTGTAAGCAACCTTATTTGAATTCAACAAAATTATGAATTGCTTTGCTAAGTTAAGTTCATATTTATTTAACAGGAGAAAATGGCACATGAGAATACAACAGGCATTGAGATAGATTATGAATATGATGATTGCAATAGTTCCAAGCGCCCAAAAATGACTTCTAAAGTATGGGAAGAAATGCAGCGAATTCAAACCACTGAAGGTAGTAAAGTTCTGTGCAGACACTGTGGAAAACTGTTGCAAGATAACTGTGGGACTTCTCATTTAAAGCGTCATTTAATGATATGCCCTAAGCGTCCTAAACGTCTGGATGTTATTACTCAAGATTCAATTACATGTTTTAGAGGTCCCAGTAGTGCTAGAGGTAAGCATTATCTTTGTTCCCCCAAATTGATGTTATCTCCAACTCCAATTTTATTTACTTATATTCTGTGGTAGATGGACCCAAACAAAAATCTGATCAATTAATGGTTGAAAATGTTTTAAAATTTAGCTAGGACATGACATCTAAATGGTTATATTTTTCAAGTTTTTATTGTAACAATAGTTGATCATCTGCACATGAGTTGTTTAAGCTGCTTTCTGCCTTAAGTCACTAATAATGATGAACCGATGCATCATGTGGTAGCTATAATAGAGTAAGAGATTGATATAGACAACATTTACTATTAGCTTCAATGCTAGATTTGCTATAATCTGTGGCAGCAGTTTGAGAAACTTGATTTCCTGTCCCGTGTTTTTAATTACATTTAGCATTTCTTCCAATTGAAATGTGGCCATACTTGATTTTACCATTTGTTCATAGAAAACACATCTGGATTAAATTTCATTATGACTGCTATATTTTTTCTTATTTTGTAGAATCTGGATTAAACACGGTGCTTATGGTTCGTCCGTTAAAGGTCGAGCCTGAATCACAAGTCCCATACCTTTTTCAGACTTCAAATAATCGAGTTCCAACCATTGCATCCACTGAAAATGCTCCCAGTCCCATTCAAGAGCTACATGCAAAAACTAGTTCCCCTCTTATGCTGCCTACCATTGAATCTCCCAAGAATCAGGGGGATATCACTCTGGATGACGTAGAAATGAAAGCATTTTATGCTTCTCTTGATGCCGAGACCTCGGTTATGTCTCCTTCCCAAGATACCACAGTCGTTACTGAATTATCCAACATCACACCCTGTGAAGAGACTAAGAAAGCATTGAAAACTCTGCAAGACCTTCTTTCCAAAGACTTCACTGATCTACTGCATACTGGACAATCTGGTACCATAAAATCCACCATAGAATATCTTTCCAAGTTGTCTGCAGATGATGGAATCTCGGCAGAAATGAGGTTGTTGATATTAGAAGTTTCTAGAGAATTCACTCGCAGGAGTTGTGACTACAACGAGGCTAATAGGAAAATAGAATCTGCCAGCACCAACATCTTGAAAGCAGATAAACTCGAAGAAAATCTTGAAGCTAACAAGAAAGAGTTCAAGGAGGTTTCGTCCTTAGAGAATGAATTAAGCAACCAGTTATCATGTTTGGAGAAAAGGAAGAAAGAGCTAGAAGAGCAAATAAATGCAATTAAAGCTAACATCTCTGTTTTTCAATCAGCCAAGGTAACAAGTACAAAGAGAAAAAGAGAAGCTTTTGAAGAAGCAAAGATTCTTAAAGCTCAAAGAGATGAGTTGAGGGAACAAGTGCCTCACTTGAAAAATGAGTTGGAAGTGGCCAAGAAAAACCAAACACATATTCGAGCTGAATGGTCAAAGCTTGGAGAAAAATTTAGCAAAAGCTTGAATGGGATGAATCATGAGGAGAACTTGGATGGTAAATCCATGCAAGAAAATTCCGTTTAACAAACTGAGTTTCGATGTCAATACCTTCTTACCAACTCCATGATGAGCTAAAAATAAGCTCTGATATTCGTATACATCGGGTGAAAAATGAAACACTTTTACCATTGATTTTAATTTCATGATAACAAAGCACATTATTATTTTGTTAGATGAAGTATTTGTCCAAGGCCTTCTAATTCAGAATATATTATCTAATTGAAAATGTGAAATATCGAGTAGTTGATTATAACATGGTTTTAGTTTGCTCTGAGCAACATTTATGTTTGTGTTATTTGTAAAATGGAGAGTTAACTATTTTCTCTAATTATATAAATTTTTTTATTTCTGTATTTAAAATTTATTTATTTTAATTTCTATGTACCATTTTAAAAAGATTGAAAACGGTATATACAGAAATTTTTAAAATGAATGAATTTTAAGCATATAAACTAAAGAAAGATAAAGTTTCTTCTTCTAAAAATTGTTAAAATGAATATTTTAACTTTATATTGTGGACATTGAGATTTATTATGTTATTTATTAAAAAAATTATTTGGTTTTCTATAAGGAGAAACTAGTAAAAAATTTAAGCATTGTTTAACCCAAGCTGTAGAACTGGGTTTGTGAACTTTAAACGCTGTATCCATATTAAGACTTCTGATTAAAGCAAGAGTTAAGAGAATGGATCCTCACCACCAAAGTTTTCTGTGACTGCTATTTCTACTTTCTTCGTTTAAAGACTCCACATGCTATTAATATTATAACTTAGTTTTTTAAGCTTTCAAAGCCCTTTTAGTCTCACTAACCAGAGTCACAATATAATAGTCTCACAATTTAATAATAATAATAGTTAAAAGTCATCAAACCCTATAAAAAAAAGTAACATAGTATATAAAATATGTTGAAGTTCAGTTACTTGCAGCAGGAGCATGTGATTGCAGTAGTGATTGCCTCAATTTGCAGCACTAAATCATGAAGAGAAGACAAAGAATTAATGAATTTGCAGTATAGTTGGTGAAAATGGAAACATTTCTATGTTGTTTTTCTTTCTCTTTGTGCATCAACCTACAACTCTACAATTTAAAAACAACAGGGGCATTAGTATCTTTATCTTGGCTACAAATTTGGAGAAGTGTTTTGTCAAAGAACTCTTGGATGCAATGGCTTGTGAAATTGCATAAGATGGTTTGTAACTACTGTGAATCAAAAGAACACTTGTGATTAGTAAATATCTGAAAAAGAACATTTTGGTAAAGGCAATTGTCGAATCACTCGTGGTTCTGTTCCTTTATTATATTCTCAAAATCTAAGTTAGCACCACGCTCGTGTCCCTCGTGCCAAATATAATATTAAGTAATAAGTGAGAACAGAAGAATTGTATTATTTGATGTGAAAAACGATTACATTTATTTTCATAGTTATCCAAAGCAATTTTGTACTACAGTCTCCTAACTTTCATATTTTTACATCATAATTTATTCAATCTATATTCCTCGTGCTGCTTAACCCAAATTTTCTACACCACAACAACCTCTTTCACTTGCCAAAATGCAGCAGTATTTAATGATGCATAATGAGAACGTAACACACAAGACACAGACACAGACAATACTTGGTTTCAATCCGAGAAAATGAAGGTTGCCATGTTTCTTCAGTCTCTCCCTCTATGTTTTTCCCTTCTCTTGGCCTTCAACACACAGCCACTTCTAGCTGCTGAGCCTGAGCCTGAGCCAGTGGTGGATAAGCAAGGGGAACCTTTGGTGCCAGGAGTGGGGTACTATGTGTGGCCACTTTGGGCTGATGAAGGAGGCCTCACACTAGGCCAAACAAGGAACAAGACATGCCCTCTTGATGTTATCCGTGACCCTTCTTTTATTGGCTCACCAGTGGCATTCTCGGCAGAAGGGCTTGACCACATTCCAACTCTCACTGATCTCACCATTGACTTCCCTGTGGTCACAGCCTGCAACCAGCCTACAGTGTGGAAGCTCAGCAAGGAAGGGTCAGGGTTCTGGTTTGTGAGCACCAGTGGGAACCCTCAGGATATCACAAGCAAGTTCAAGATTGAGAGGCTTGAAGGGGATCACGCCTATGAGATCTACAGCTTCAAGTTCTGCCCCAGTAGGCCTGGTGTACTGTGTGCTCCTGTGGGAACCTTTCAAGATTCTGATGGAACCAAAGTCATGGCTGTTGGGGATAACATTGACCCCTACTATGTCAGGTTCCAGAAGTTTTCCTTGAAGGACCAAGAGAAGAAACCCTTCAGCATTGTGTAGTTTGGTAGCTCTGTGAGCTGTGTAGTTATAGGGGGTTGTGACTTTGAATAATCAATAAGAGTGTAGTAGGGAACTGGATTTTTGGTGTGGCAGCAGAAAGAATCATCAGAAGTTTTTATTTCTTGGTTCTCATGGCACAGATCAGAAACAGTACTTGCATCTGTTTTATGATTTTCCACCAATATGTTTTTCTTTTCAAATGAAATGAAATGAAATTTAGTTTCTTTGCTCATACCAACTGTTTCATGTTTCTGTGCTTCTTAGTTTCTTTACACATATTTCCTGTTCTGCCTGCACTTCTATGAATGAAGGGAAAAGTGGTAACATGGCTAAACATACAGAATATGACTTCCTATAAGTATTCTTTAAGAGAAAAAACATATAAAATAATTTTGAAAAATGTTTTATTAACACCCTCCGCCACTAACAGACTTGACACGCATTAATTGATTACTGCCTCTATATTATAATATATTAATATATGACTTGTAGCACATGGGTATAACTTAGTAGATGCAAAACTGGTTATCCGTGTAAGTGGTGTGTAAGTGGTTACTTATGTGACGTTTATCCACCAACTCTCATGAAACAAATTCAATTTTTTTTAATAAGAACCATATATTACAAAAAAAAGATATATTACACCGATTGTTTCTAAGAATCGATTTAATATATTCTTTTTTTATCCTATTTTAAAGCTCGCGGTGCTTATTCGTGCGTAATATGACTCTGCAACGTCATTGTCACGTCTACAACATGTTTGAAACTCAATATATCGGGACTCAATAATTTTTCATCAAGCTTACATTTAAAGAAAAGTTGCATACATTATCACTGAATCAGTTTTTAACCAACAAATTAACATGTAGAAGTATCTTTACACAGTCCGAGTTTGTATTACAAGTAATTTTAATGATAAAATATGTTTTTTGAGTTTTGAACTATAAAAAAAATCCAAAAAGCATGTCTCTTGATATAAAAGATTAACATCTTTAAAAGAGTAAATGTATTCAAATTTTAAAAAATAAAGTAAAATGTTTTTTAAGAAAATAAAAAATCAAAATGATTTTTATGTTTTCTAACCATATGAACTATGAACCAATTTGATTTGATGAAGTACTTATCCTTGCAGAGAACACTGCAGAGTTGTGCAAGCATCGACCAGATAAAGCGAATCCATGCACTGTGTGTGACACTAGGATTCTTGCACACACAAAATCTCCAACAACCTTTGTCATGCAAGTTGCTTCAAAGTTACAAGAATGTCGGAAAAGCAGAACAAGCACAGAGGGTCTTCGATCAGATTAATGATCCTGATGTAGTGTCATGGACATGCCTCCTCAACCTCTACCTTCATTCTGGTCTTCCTTCCAAGTCCCTCTCTGCGTTTTCCCGCTGCTTGCATGTGGGTCTAAGACCTGATAGCTTCCTTATTGTTGCAGCTTTATCCTCTTGTGGGAAGTGCAAGGATTTGGTTAGAGGGAGGGTTGTTCATGGAATGCTGTTGAGGAATGGTTTTGATGAAAACCCTGTTGTGGGGAATGCTCTGATTGACATGTATTGTAGAAATGGGGTGATGGGAATGGCTGCATTGGTTTTTGAGAGTATGGGGTCCAAGGATGTGTTTTCTTGGACTACTTTGTTGAATGGGTACATGTTGTGTAACAATGTGAGTTGTGCTCGTGAAGTGTTTGATGCAATGCCTGAAAGAAATTTGGTTTCATGGACGGCTATGATTACTGGGTGTGTCAGAGCAGGAGCTCCAGTTCAGGCTTTGGAGATGTTTAAGCAGATGGAAGCTGGTGATGGAGGAGCTCTTCATTGTGCGGATTTGATGGTGGCAGTGCTCTCGGCGTGTGCGGATGTTGGGGCTCTTGATTTTGGTCAATGTATACATGGTTGTGTTAAGAAAAGGAGGCTGGAGCTGGATGTTGCGGTGAGCAATGCTCTGATGGATATGTACTCCAAAAGTGGAAGGCTTGACTTGGTTGTAAGGATATTTGATGAAATCTTGAAGAAGGATGTGTTTTCATGGACTACAATGATATCAGGGTATGCTTATCACGGGGAAGGGCATCTTGCGTTGGAGGCTTTTTCTCGCATGTTAGAATCAGGGGTTAACCCAAATGAGGTAACCCTGTTGTCAGTTTTAACTGCTTGTAGCCATGCTGGGCTAGTTGTGGAGGGAAAGTTGTTGTTCAACAGAATGATTCAGTGCCGTTACATGAAGCCAAAGATTGAACATTATGGATGCCTAGTGGATCTTCTTGGCCGAGCAGGATTGCTGGAAGAAGCAAAAGAAGTGATTGGGATGATGCCAATTAGCCCTGATGCTGCTATGTGGAGATCATTACTGAATGCTTGCTTAGTCCATGGGAATTTGAGCATGGCTCAAATAGCAGGAAAGAAGGTAATTGAACTTGAACCAAATGATGATGGTGTTTATATGCTTCTATGGAATATGTATTGTGTTGCTGATATGTGGAAGGAAGCCTTAGAGATAAGGAAGTTTATGAGGGAAAGGAGGGTCAGAAAAAATCCTGGTTGTAGTATGGTTGATGTGAATGGTGTTGTCCGAGAATTCTTTGCTGAAGACACATCGCTCCATGTTAGTGCAGAGCTTTGCCACTTGCTAAAGGGAATGAAGGAGCACTTAGAAACATATCATTTTTAACAGTGGTGCAGAGGCCTTTGCTATTGAAGCAAATGACAGAAAAGTAGATCAAGAACTATAATTTCTGCATTCGTTTCATTCTTTTGACCCTGGTGATTTCAGTTAACGAAACTCTGAACTATTTATCTTTGTGATGTATAAAGAGACATGTTTCCAATCAACTATATTAATAATGTTTATATATTTATCTGTAAGAAAAATCTTAAAGTATATATTTTCCTTGTATCTGATCTGCTCAGGCTTACTTGATTTTTACACGGTTATAACGGCATATCTCATTCCATTTACAATTCATTAGCAGGTGGAATTCTCTTTCACCTTTCTGATTGTTTGAGATGACTCTTATATTGAAAAGCTAACTAGTTGCTACCCTTTTTTGGTTACACACTAGTTACAACTTGATTATTCCTTTTCAAGTATGTCTTGCTTTATGCTTCATAAATCTATAATTGGTTTAGCAATTTTGAGCATTCATTGTGTTACCCTTATTTTGATGGTTTGGAGTCAATCCTTGTGCTGATCTCCTCTTTTTCTTAAAAATATTCAGAAATCAGAACTCTAAACAAGCAATACACTGCTCAGAATTATATAGAAACTCTACTCATACATATATTTGCATTTAACACAATCCACCGGACTTGAAGACTATAAGTGTGGCCATTGAGCAATAGGCTCGTTAGTCATTATGATGGCATTTAGGCACGTCACAGATGATTAATGAAATTCACCTTCTTAACATGAATCAACTGATGAAACAATTCTGTGTTGTAGGAAATTCTTAAACCAGATTGGGTAGAGTTTTGGATATCTTTTGTGTTCTAGTAATCAAATCTGGATGTATCTGCAAGGGCTTACTCAAGGGAGAGCGGAGGATCAATCAATTCATATTCCTGCATACAATTTGTCAGAAGGAAATAACATGATCATTAATCCCCCCTCTCAGCTTTGGTATAAATGAAAATTAATTTGCACCAACGAATGATTTTTTATATTTGAATTCTAATTTAACAA
>Ga0123342_1000885_pt1 | contig 49660 bp, 31 predicted proteins | sample Turbeawhitnodule_FD_89960 | JGI IMG/M metagenome (GOLD analysis project Ga0123342, IMG submission 89960) | Root nodule microbial communities of legume samples collected from Mexico - Turtle bean Mexico white nodule | ecosystem: Host-associated > Plants > Roots > Nodule | place: Mexico: Nepantla...
ATATATATATATATATATATATATATATATATATATATATATATAATACCTATAATAACTTCTTTTCATTGATTAGATTTATATTGCATTAGTTTTAAACTATTCGGTTGACTAAAATCATTATAAATTATTAAGAGAATGTATTTTATTGTATGCTAGAGACGTAGACTATATGTATTTTTTTTGTAAATTCTCAGTTTTTAGGCAACAAGGTATTTTAAATTAAATATAAATTGAAACGAATATTTAACTAGTTTTTTAATATGCGTCTTTGAAGTAATTTTCACAAGATACATTATTGCAATATTAAAATGATATTTGCTTTGTTAAGACCTTATCCAGTAAACATAAACTTCTTATTGATAGTTAATTTTGAGATAGTATATGAACTATATTCATGAAAAAAAATTGTTTTTTTTAAAACACAACAATAACGCATACATTATGAAGAAATTACGGATAGTCTGGGTTAATTTACATTTTAAAGGTGATAGTTTCACTCACTTTATTACTTTAGTTCTATTTTGGGTTTGTAAAATTTGGTTGCATTTAATTCATGAATTCGATAAATATAATCTAATTTAGTTATAATTTTGTGAATTAGATTAGATGATTGAATTTAGTTGAGTTTTATTTAGTATATCTAATTATAATTGGATTGAGTAAGGAATTCATTAATATTAATTGAATGAATCCCATTACACAATAAATTAAGGATGACAAAGTGGGATGGGCTGTGTGGGTTGGTCCGCGGTCCATTGGTAAAATATGCGAACCAAACTCATCTTTCAACTCGCTAACTCGCATCAACCCGCCCCACATAACACGTGGTCCGTGTGGGTTAGCAGCGAGTCAGAGTGGGCTAATCCGCAAACCAAAAAAATTACAAGGGTCATTGGAGTTATAATTTCCTTAAAACTCCTTTTTAGTCCAACTTTGAGAATGAAAATACAGGATGTTAGATATGATATTTTTTCATGTAATTTGGAATAAATAATAGTGGATATGTTAGGTAGCGGGTAAGCCAAGAATATTGGAAGGTTGATACTTGGATTATGTAACATTCAATTAACGTTTGTTGTTATATTAATCTTAATGCCTTTGTCTTTTGTGATAATTTTTTAAGAGAAAAAGTAAAAAAAAAATCATTCAATTTCTAAAAAAAAATAAAAAAATGAATGCAGACTGGCCCACAAACCCACGGGCCAGCCCTTATACGGGGGGAGACGAAAAATCTAGTCCGCATTCACTTTGCAGGGCAGGCCAAGTGCGGCATCCCTACAATGGCAATTTCTTCCTGCACCCCACAATGTTATGCAAAGACCAAACTGTCCCTATTATTTTTTAAAAACCCTAAAATGCACTTGAACTGTATTTATTTTTTTCATTTTGGATTATAAAATCCAGAAAAATTTCGAATTGGCACTTCCGGTAAAATTTTGGATCCACCAATCCGTAATTCAAAATATGTATTTAAGATTAAAAAATCTATCATTAAAAAAAACATTCTGGATCCACCAATCTGTAACAAAAATATGCATTCCAGATTCAGAAATCCATAATTAAAAAAAAAAGCATTCCGGATACACCAATCCGTAACAAAATTAGGCTTCCAGATTCAGCAGTCCAGAAATCAATGATTTATGCAAAATTTGCTTCCAAAACATCCCATCATTCAGGAAAAAAAATGATTCAGTTCTGGATTGATGAATCTGTAGCACATTCTTAGATCCCAATTTCCGATAACCACGGGCCCTTTTTCAAATAAAAAGTCAAGGTCAATTTCAAGATTTAGAGAATTGTGGGGTGCAGGAATAAAATCGTAGGGTGCAGGAAGAATAAGCCCCCTACAATAAACGTATAAAAACTTATTTATCTAATTATATATATATATTTATATATATATATATTAAGTATTATATATATAATGTTGTAATTATCTTATTATTTAAAAAACATTAGAAATATTTGACAAGTTGTGTACGTAAAAGACATCAAATGAGGAGGTTTCCTTCAGCCTAAAATGAATACTTAACTGTACGTAACATAAGTAAAGAAATAAGGTTGCAGCATGAATGAAGGCATATATTGTCGCGAAGCAGAGTATGACGCAGGAAGCTTCGGAAGAGGAAATGATGAAAAAGTGGTGAGCCCCTTCGGTGAGAAGAGAGTGACAGTGACAGCGATGGGGATTGCAGAGAACTCAAAGGGTTTGGTTCTTGCCGTCGCATCGGGTGTGTTCATAGGGGCAAGCTTCATTTTGAAAAAGAAAGGCCTTAAGCAAGCTGCTACACATGGCACTCGCGCAGGTCTTCATCCCTTTTACAATTTGATTTTTCAGTTTTATTTGCCTCTCTATGCATGCCTCATTCTCACTGTTATCTCTGCATCAAATGAAATTGATTTTACTTACAGGAATTGGCGGCTATTCTTATCTACTACAGCCTTTTTGGTGGGCTGGCATGGTTACAAGTAACTTTTTTCTTCCTCTGCTGTTACCATTCTTATAGCCTTATTATTGTGGGACAGAGTGAGTGTTCATGCTTTTATTTGGATATCCAAACTCATTGTTATCTCTGGCAGTGTTTATTGGGGAGGTTGCAAATTTTGTGGCTTATATATATGCTCCTGCACTTCTCGTTACTCCCCTTGGCGCACTAAGTATTATTGTCAGGTAGGTATCAGTGCCTTAAGACTTTTTCTCATCAATCATAATATGTTATCTGTTCAAACTTGCTCAATCCATGTGTGTTGGGATAGTGCTGTTTTGGCCCACTTCTTGCTGAAGGAAAAGCTTCAGCAGATGGGGATTTTGGGATGTGTGTTCTGCATCGTGGGCTCAGTTCTCATTGTCATCCATGCACCTCAAGAGCACGCTTTGAATTCTGTACAAGAAATATGGGATCTCGCCACTCAACCTTGTTAGTTTGTCTTTCTCTTTTCTTTATTTTTACTACTGTATTAAGTTCATTTCTGGTCTTTAAGTGGCGATTCTCATAATCTCGTTTTTTTTTCAACAGTATTTCTTGTTTATGTGACGGTAACAGTGTCGGTAATTTTAGCCTTGATTTTGCATTTTGAACCTCGCTATGGTCAGAAAAATATGCTGGTCTACTTGGGAATTTGTTCATTGATGGGCTCACTTACGGTACTTGCGTTTCACCAATCACTCTGATTCAAGCTTTATATTGATATTGTAATGCACAAACTAACTATATGCTAACTAAACTATTCAGGTTATGAGCACAAAAGCCATAGGAATTGCAATCAAGCTTACATTAGAAGGAATAAGTCAAATAACGTATCCTCAAACTTGGTTTTTTCTTACCGTGGCTGTCATATGTATCATTACACAGTTGAACTACCTGAACAAGGTGAGTCTTGGATAGTTAAGAAATTTAGCTCGATGCAACCGGTAATCGAAACATAAATCATTGTGCATGTTATCAACCTCGAACAATTTTAAATTGCTCATGACTACTTAATTATATTTCACCAATCAATCTTACGAATTTTATATTTTTGTGCTTGAAAAGTTGCACTTGATACAAAATTTAAATGTACGGCCAATTGAAATTAATACGTAGAAAGAAGTATGAAATGAAATCTTTTAAACGGCTCTCTGTTAGTCTTTAGGCTCTTTTCCGAAGATTTATTTCTTCATTGCCAAATTACAGACAGGTTAACTGAATTCTAATGTTGTTTTTACTGCCGTAATATTTCTTTGCATGTCAACCATCTATGGTTTCGCTGATTAAACAAAAAAAAACCATCTATGGTTTATCTTGGTTTCCTTTATCTGTTGACTAATCTTGAACGTTTTTGCTATATGGAACTGTGTTTCAGGCACTGGATACGTTCAACACAGCTATTGTCTCTCCCCTACATTATGTCATGTTCACAACTCTGACTATTATTGCTAGTGTGATCATGTTTAAGGTATCATGACATATTCATATTCTTTGCTTCCTTTGGTGCTATATCAAACATCTTTGTTGAACTACAGAAAAAGCTTGACTTATTTATTGCTTTGATTTTCGTGCAGGATTGGTCTGGTCAAAGTGCAAGCAGCATAGCCTCTGAGATATGTGGATTTATCATTGTTCTTTCAGGAACAATCTTATTGCACGCGACAAGAGAACGAGAACAATCTAACATGCGAGGTACAAGTATGTTACTTTTCAATCAATTGTTGTCTGTGCATTACAGTTAGTTAATTCAGATATTCGGGCCCAAATCCTGGAACTATAGATTCATGATTGTAGCTTCTATTTGCTACCTAATCACTATCACCTAATCACTATCAAATGCTATGAAGCTCGAACACTCCTATGATACCTGTATGACACGTATCCATGAAATGTCCAATTCAACAAGTATTTGTTAGATTTCTGACAATTCTAGTACAGTTCTAATACAATTTTAAAAAGAAAAAATACATTAATTTTCTCAAAATTTAAACTTTATTGCATAAATTGTTATTATGATTATAAAAATAAGAAATAAATCATTGTGAACCAGTCATGAAAAACATTTTTCTGTTCTAAAAAAATAATCTGGAAGATACTTGTGCACATAAATCTTTATTGTCAATTTATATTTATAATTATATAATATATAGATCCGTGTCGCCGTGTCCTACATTTTAGAGATTTTACGTATCTTCGTATCTGTGTACGTGTCGTATCCGTGTCTGTGCTACATAGATCAAATGTCTCTTTTCTTTTATTTCGTGTAATTATAATAATCCATCCCTGGACTCTCTTGGGTATCACAGGCAGAGTGATTTCGTTACAAGGAATAAACCTGATCCAGTGATGTTTACTTTGCATTACTGTTTGATGCAGGATCCTTAACATGGTACATTGGTGAAGACTTGGTGAAGGACATTGAAGATGAACGCCTGAACCTTATTATACACGGTTCAGATTACGGTGAATAGTGAATTTTTGGGAGGTTGATGTAAGAGAACCTGTTCTCCTAGCATCTTTCAACAATGCAAAGATGAACCTAGTGGCTTCATGATTTGGACAACCAATTTCAATTGTGTACCCCTTCTGTTTTGGTATTTTCCCCCCACAAACTAATTTTTCAAATTATACTTCTCATAAATCATAAATATTTTTGTTCTAGATAAAACCTCTTCGATATAATTCCCTTGTGTTTTGGTACCACTATTTTAATATTCTTATTTTTTTTTGTATATTCCTTAATAGTATCCTCCGATAAGCTTTAATCAATTGTTTAGTGACATAAATATATTTGATATTGTCCTCTCTTAATTGTTATAATGGGTGATTTACATGTAATTTCATATATCAAAATTACACAACTTTTCAACCTCAACTTAAAAAAATTGTCATTATTAAAAAAAAAAAAACAGAAATCATGAACAATGGACTTTCCAGTAGAAAAGAAATTAAATGAAAATAAATACATAATCAACTATCTACTATATTATAAATATTCATAAAATAGTAATGAGATAATTAGTTATGTCAAAAACATGATATCTATAAAAATGTATACAAGACATACTCGTTTTATCATAATTATATAGTTCATTTTCTAAAATAAAGAATAAAATTAGATTATTAAATAAATAATACATAAAAATAGTAACAATAAATATATATAATATTTTTTTGTCAATTTTACTCATTTACTAATGATACAGGTCAAATAAGTGTATCAATTTATGAAACTCGGACACTCCTCTTAAATGGCGTGTTAGTGTCAGATACTCGTATCGGATACTGACACACTCGTAGGACACATGTAGGACACGTATCCGTGAAGTGTCTAATTCAAAAAGTATTTGTTAGATTTCTGACAATTATAGTATGGTTCTAACACAATTTTAAAAAGGAAAAATACATTACTTTTTTTTAAAATTCAAACTTTATTGTATAAATTGTTATTATGATTATAAAAATAAGAAACAAATCCTTGTGAACCCGTCATGAAAAACATCTTTATGCTCCAAAAAACAATCTGGAACATACTTGTGCACATAAATCTTTATTGTCAATTTATATAATTCATAATTATATAATATATAGATTCGTGTCCCCGTGTCCTGCATTTTAGAGATTTTACATATCTTTGTATCCGTGTTTGTGTCAGTATATCTGCTACATAGGTATCAATCGACCACTAAATTGATAGACAAGTTGATATGTTGACCTGTTATGACTCACCTCCTTCATCTGCCAACCTAACTCGTCAATTTTTTTAAAATTAAAATATTAAATAAAAATTAGTCTAAAAAATTAAATTTTTTATTTTAATATTTAAATAATACAAATATACAATATTATACTTAAATTATTAACTCTAACAAATTAAATTTCAAATATTAATTACAATGGAGTAAATTTAATTTTTATAGCTAAAAGAAATTGGATATAATCTGTATACATATTATCTTGACTTTTTTAATTAATGAAATTTATATAAAAGGAAGTGAAAGAAATTAAAAAAAAGTATAATAAAGAAGTGATTAAACACGAAAAGAATTGTAGAGATATAATGATGAGTGAAGCAAAAGGTGTTGGTCCTTTTTGGGTATAATGAAGGGATAATGAATCTGAACAGTGGTGTGGAACTAATAAATTCAGGCATTGACATGTGATACTGTGGTTGGAAAGGAGAAAATTTTGCAAAATTTGAAGCATTTCACACTCACAAACACACACTTGCGGACTCTGTTCATTAATTGTGGTGGCTACCTTCACGGCTCACTAAATACTCATCACTGCTATTCCAACGGCTATCACAACTTTTCCCCATCTATCCAACAATAATCCCAACTTTTACTTTATTATAAATAATTTATAACATTTTATTCTAGTAATATATAGCTTTAAATCTAATTAGACATACTTATTTTCAGAGTTTTTTTAATTTTATAATTAAAATGTTGTTTAAGATTTGAAATCTTAAATTTTACATCATGTTAAATACTTTAATAAAAATGTTTTATAAGATTAAAGTTTTAAATTTATAATTCGGCCCCAATATGTCATAAATCTTGCACGTTTCCTTCCATAATTTCCGCTTCTGAAGGAACAGCTAGAAATCTATGAAGATTTGCGTGTTCACTACACTACATCACTTAGAGTTAAATTATTCTGTTAATTTATAAATTACTTCAAAAAATTAAATAAACTTTATACTAATAATAATTCACACATTCTTCATTCAGTTGAGTTATATAATTCTTTTACTTTGAAAACTTGTTTCTAGTCCCACTAACCTAATAAAATAAGATTAAGGATATAATCAATTTAGTTTATAATATTGAATTTATTTTATTTATGTTTTTCTCTCGTAATTAATCTTGTCATCGTTACTCTTTTTTGTCTCCTAAATATTTGTCGATAAATTATATTACTTTATATCACCTTCTATAAATGATAGGGTTATTTTTAGTATAAAAATAATGGATAAAAGGGATAATATGAATTGAGACTTGTAAAAGAATTACACATTACTTACAATTTCTTTAAAGTAAATAATACTTATAATTTTATTCTTATATAAATTTTATAAATTTTTAATTGCTTTTGTTTGAGTCTTCAAGTGAAGATTTTACCAAATCAGTCATAATAGTATCTTTTACATGATCCGCTTGAAAATTTTAAACAATTAAGAAACTAGGTAACCAGGTTAATCATGCGTTGTATATTGTTCATGAATCTTCGAATTGTTTAAAAAAATTCAAATAATTGTCATCTTCCTTCATAATAGGAATCGTCAATATTATGTTTATTTTTTTTGAAGTTCTGACCTATAACTTAATTAGAAATTATTGTAAGACCTAAATAAACGCTATGAATTTATTTAAAATTTATATATACTTTAAAAAGTATCAAATTAATTTAACGTAATTTAAATAGTTCGATAATAAAAGTTTTGTTCAACAAGTTTTACAATGAATGAAATGTTACTCTTTAAGCATATTGATTTATTACTAAATAACTCTGTAAACACTTTAAAATAATTTTTCAAATTATGTAATTTTTCAATTTTATTATTGAAATGGACAGATTTTTTTAAAAATTATGAGCAACATGCCACAACTTTAATCTAATGAAAGAGAAATTATGTTAACACAACTTTAGTATTGAAGTAAAAGTCACATCACCTCAATACAATTTTGATTAATGTTATTTACACTGTAACTTTAATGTAGTTTGATTTCAATTGAAGTAACAAAATGATACAACGCATGTGAGTAATGTTTTAAAAATCAGTCCATTTTGGTAATAATTGTAAAAAAATTATACCAATTTGCAAAAAAAAAACAAAAAAAACACTATATTTTTAAAATTCACAAACAAACCCATGTATGTTAAATTCAAATCATAACAGATGAGGAAATAACGATAATATCACTCCAATCCAAACTCCTGGTATAATTTAACTTACAAGAAAGAAATAGTTCTCAAGAACAATTTTTGGTAATAAATTCGTAACATTCTTTTCTTAAAGTGAACATTCAAAATGTTGATATTATTTATTTTTTTTATAAAAAGATTATTTTCTGCAGTAAAAACCCTTGGTAAAGTCATCGGAATGGTGAATTATCACGGACATTAGCGTAACATGCTTGCATTTTGTACATGGTTGTATTCCGATACTAGCTAGCGATTTAAAATTAATGAATGTCGTACTCCCCTACATTGTTTCAATCCCATTTGAAAAATGATATTTGGTACAGCATTAAATGTAGCAGTTGATGGTTGAAACTCAGAAATGAGAGATCATTAAGTGCTCATTCGCTTTTCTCATCACATGAATTCAACTATTTAAGTGTTCCTCACACTCTCATCTCACCAATCCATTTCTTTCTTCCTTGCTTTTGCTTTTGCTTAGTGGGCTTCCCTTCCAGCATTCATGGACTTGCAAGAGAAGCTTTTCTTAGCAGCACTTCTCATTCTTGCCGCGGCCATTCAAGAAACGCAGGCAGACACTATGGTGACTGGCACTGTCTTCTGTGATCAATGCAAAGACGGACAGAGATCCCTTCTCGATTATCCTGTTAATGGTAAGTCAGATCTAAGTCCTTCCGCATTTTGTTATGTTTTGAAAGATGTTTTACATCTGACCTTCTCTTACAGAATTCAAATAGTGTTGACAGTTAAATTTGATAAAAAAACATTATTTTGTCAAACTCTTCTAAGAGATTACTTCTTTTAGACTGATACTCAACCATCATAAATTTGTTAACTTTAGAATAGTTAAAATATATTAAAGGCTACATAAGATTTCATTTGTAATTTACAGTACATTTCTCAACTTTTTATCTCCAGTGCACTCACCTTGTGAGGTGAAATAATGATTGTTTTCTGATTCGGATAAAAAGTATGGACAAATCAACTCCTTTATTCTTTCAATAAATGACGTTTGAAAACATTACAGGTGGCCAGCTGGTAATTTAGATGTTCAATAAATAATGTGATCACCATCAATCTGATTATTTTTAAAGATCCATTCTTAAATTTATTTTGCACCCTGTTGCTTGGTACAGGTGCAAAAGTAACTCTGTCCTGTGCTGACAGTAATGGGCAAATTATAATGTCAAGAGAAGAAACAACCAATTGGTTTGGAAGCTATACGATGAGGTTTGATGGTGCACCCGACTTGAGTGGTTGTTCTGCCCATGTCTCAGGAAGTGGGCAAGGGTCAATGGGTTGTGGTGAAGGGGCTGGTCCTTCCCAAAATCCTAAACTCATGTTTAGGATGTTTGACATGGAGATGTATACGGTGGATTCTCTCCTTGCTCAGCCTTCACAGCCCATGCAGTACTGCTCAAGATCTTCCAACCCAGTGCCAGCACCAGTCACGCCACCCAAGTCTACTCCACCTTTCAAGCTACCTCCAGTGCCAGAACTCCCTCCATTACCATCACTACCACCACTACCATCACTACCACCCCTACCACCAGTGATCTTTGCAGAAGCTTCAGCATGTCCATCAGAGTAAGTTTACATTTGATTTGACTACACAAGGTTATTCAGCTTCAAGCAGTATACATTCATTAATACTTGTTGAATCACCTGCATACATGTCTATTACATTAAAACATGATTAATTTTACATGTACATATAGGTAGGACTAATGAAAACAACCCTCATCTTTGACCGGAAATTGAAATAGCAATGTCACTATTTAAGTCAAGAAACACTTAATGTGCTAATATACATTTATGTACTAGAAATTGAAATAGCAATGTCACTGTTTAAGTCAAGAAAAACTTAAATGTGCTAATATACATTTTTGTAGTGATTCTAAAAATCATAATCGTATACTAATTTGTGATTAACTAAGTTCGATTAGTCCACCTACAAAATCAGCACTTTTATAAACAATTTTAATTACAATCTTTAAGGGCATGGATAACTTTCTTAATTGTCAGGAAGTGGACAATGTCAGAATACAAATGCTACTGGAGGGGTGTGAACCGGGACACTAAAGTAGCACTGGCTTTTGGAATGGTTGCGGCAAGGAGGTATGGAACAGACATTACACTGTGGCATGGGTTGCAAGGAAAAGGAGACCCTTACAGGACTCTTCTCCGAGAAGGGATCACTGCCCTTCTTAACTCCTATAACAGCTTGCAATTCTCTTATCACCCTATTGGGGTGGTCGAACACATGAACTTGGCTTTGATGGGTTCAAATAGGAGTGTCCTTCTTACTGCCCTACGCTTCAAGAGGGCCAATTCTGGTGCTGGGAATGTCACCTGCAAATTCACCACTTGCAAATAATTTATAGGCCTTTTCTTTTGGAAAGGATTATTTTTGGGAATAATCAGTTTTATTTCAGAGGTTCTGCTAAAAACTTCTTAATGCACGATAGAAAATTGAATACTCTTCAATAGGTTGTCTTTATTTTTATTATGGAGGCTGGTGCTGTATGGTTTTTATCTACATAGACACTTATAATAGCAAAGCATTTCCTTAGGCTTGTATCTCTGCCGTTCTATAGGATATGGTTACAACTTACAAGAATCTAAAAGCTGAACTGATCTATGAATTTAGCATGCCATTACGGCCACCATTGTTTGAATGAGAAATTCTGTAATCAACAAACGAACATGCAATTACTATTAGTTAGTCAGTCCATTCTCATTCAGCGATTCCACGTTAAAAGCAACTGTTTCTTCTGTCAGTTTCTATCTATCTACATACAAATTAAGGAAATTACCGGAGAAGCATTAATCACATTGACAATGATACAATATTTTAGATACATTAAATATAAAATATTAAACACCTTGCCTAATTAAAATGCACATATTTTTATTGGAGTATCAACTTTAGTTGATGATAAAAGTTTCAATCAACTAATCAAAATAAAATGGCTGTCTAATTGTATCTAAAATTTTAAGGAAGTTTTGTTTTAGGATGAGAAAACCAAACACTACAGCCATCTTGTTCTAAAGTGGGCTGGACCGGAATGGTCCGCTATTTAAAAATAGTTCGAATACCTTGGTCCGCCCCATCAAGGAATGGGCTAACCTGACGAAGGATATCCAACTAGAAAGAGAAAAAAAAAGTAAAATAAGGAAAAATATTTACTGACTTATTTATTATAAGAAAACTTAAATAGATAAATTTAATTAATGGATACAAAATTATTAATAATTAAGTTTAAATTTTATTAAAATTAAAAAATATTCATAAAATAAACTAATAATAATTACAAAAATATATTTTATTTTTAAGAGTAATAAAATCTTAAAAAACATGGTAAGAACTTTAAACTTCAACTTTTTAATGTATTTTTTTTGTAAAAAAGAAGGGACAGCTTGGCAGACTCAAACATGAAAAAAAAGTTAACCAAATATGAAATTAAATTGGAACTATTAATAAATATTTTAAAAAATGCAATACAATGATATATTTATCATCGTCAAGTATATTACTTAACATATAAAATAAGTTGAAAGGATGTAAATTCATATTTTACTCCCTTTACCGAATTATTACAGGTAAATATGAAATTATATTATTATAACCTAAATCAGAAGTGCACATAACAAAAGGTCACACAAAATAAGAATACGAAATTCACTCATAAGATAGGTGGTTAGTCTATACATCTTTCAAAGATAAATTGTACCTTCGCATTATTCACTACGTATTTTAATATATTGTATATAGACTTAAATAATTTTTTGGTTGACCATAAATGTATAAAATTTGCACATGATTTGATTTGTTTATTTTTTAATATTTTGATCTTCAAACCCTACTATTTATTAATTAAGATACTTAACAACACATCAACTACTGAATAAAATTATCACATCTAATTCTTTTTTACTCTTCATTTTGGCATTTGTTGATTATTAGAATCTTTTAAAAAACCAGTTGTTCATTTGAAAATGTAACCCCACTTAAAAAAATAAAGCAAGAGAACCCCCTCCCCCAACCTCTTATCCTTTCTCTCTCCCAACTTCTCTTCTCTCCCTTCTCTCTTTATTTTCTCTCTCATATCTCATCTATTCCAAAATCTGGTCACGGTCATGCTGTGCAACTGAGGAGGAGTCAGGATACATTTCTACCCGATCAGATTTTTAAATAGATAAGTTTATTTTTACTCTAAAAATCTATTATTATCTATTTTTCTCTATGATTTAATCATCAATCTTAGCAAGACCAGTTGAGTAAAGTGTTTCTCTTAACTTGATTGAGCTCATACTAAATTTTGATAATGTTTGGATAACTTGTTTTAGATCCCTAAATTTTAGAGTGGTTTTTTACCTGAATAGAAATTTCCTCAAGATAAGAAATTACAGGTAAGGGAAGTTATTTATGTATTTTGTTTATATAAAACCTCAGGTTGATTTAAATAACAAGTTAATCCAGTAATTGTATGCATGTTAGGTTACAAAGTTAGTTAAACTGAATTTGATTATGAGTTTATATGAGTGTGAATTTGAAATATACATGATTTGAGAAATCTTAAATGATGTATGTATGAGTGAATGATATGTGTTGTATGTGATTGATGAAAGTTGTATGAACTTGATGTCATACATTCGGGGTAATGTATGAGATGTTGTGTTTTGGTACATTAAGTATGAAAAACCTACAAACAAAGATCCTCTGACTTCATTGATAATCTAAGTCACATAGACTAAAGTTTCAGTTTGTGAGAAGCTGAAGAGGGAGTTCATACACATCGTGACCGCTTGTAGTCACACGATATAGATGTTTGAACTTACCCTGATCCGATTGGAGTGAATTAGATGTTAGTCTCTAGTAGGGGCATACTTAATGAGTCTTCCGGAAGAGAATAAATTCATATGTTATCACTTATTGAAATGAAATAAAAGGATACTGAGAATTGAAAGGAAATCAAGGTACCGTGAAACAAATGGACTTATGTTGCCACAATTTGATTAATGATTCTTCCAGAAGACAATAGATTCATATGCAATCACTATGATTGGCCTGAAATCAAAGGTAACAAGGGTTGAAAGGAAATCAAAGTACTATGAGTCAAATAAATCTATGTCAAGTCAGTATGATTGAAATGAAATCAAAGTAATGTGGATTAGAATGAAATTGAATTATTGTGATTGATATTTGGATTTTGTATGACTGTGTTTGAGAAAAAATGAAACTAAATTAATTATGAATTACTAATCAAATTAGTTATTTTACTTATATTTTCGTGTTTCATAACTTCATTTTGATAGCTTACCCTTGCATGTGTTTGTGTATGAACTGCGATGATTGTACCATGTACCCAGACGTACCGGTGAAGGAAGCCTAGAAGGCTTTAGAGTTTTGTTTTGAGCTATGAATTTATAAATATTTGTTTTTTTATAACTGCTAATCATGTATTAGGAATGTTTTGAAAAACTATATATAAATATGTAGAATTTGTATTGTAATAGTTAGTTAGATGTATTTTTTAGGACGTTACATAAAATAGAACATAATGATACATGTGGGAAAAAAACTTATTAAGGAGGAAAGTAGAAATAGGTGTCATGAAACATTAAAGATCAAAACACAAAAAAACAATCAAAAGTAAAAAAAAATGTAAAAATTCCCAAATTTATGAGACAAAAAGTTATTGAAGACGTTCATATAAGTTTTAAACTTAACATAAATTTTAAACTTAACGTAATTTGCATATTATACATCTTTCATACACAAAGCACTAATTTATTTTTTAAGGAAATGAATTCCACTTTAACAAGCTTCCTAAGTAAACTGTAATACAAGGCACCTTTTTTTCTTTTTCAAAAAAATGAATGTTATATTGTGAAATTACAATGGCCTAAATTTTCATTCCTAAGTTTTTGTCAAGTCACCAAGGCTAATTTAAGAAATTATTTAAATTATTTTCAATCTGAAAGGTTTTTTCTTTAAAATATATCCTGAAAGCTTTTCTTTAAGCTATTCATTAAAAAAAATAGATGAAATTTTAATTAGGTGCAACCGTGCAAGTGATACCCTTGTACAGCTAATGAAAAAAATAATTATTATTGCTCTTTAAGGAGGCTTAAACTCCACAATCTTCTTAGTTTTTACTAACTACACTTCCTTCTACAAAAGCTAATAATCCTAAAATCTATTGACTAATTTCCCAAGATTTTGTCCTTTCTAGTTACCATTCAGCTTTAATCATAATAAACTAAACCTCTACTGTTAACACAGTCAATATAATCTCAAGCAACAACTACAAATAAAGCAAGGAAATACCTCTGAAATATCCAAAGAGGTATGCATATTCGATTCATTTGCACCCATACCGCGTCATATTTCTCCACTTGTCCTTCAAATCAACCTGAGAAAAATAAATATATCAGTATCAAAAGCATGAATTCAAAAAGAAAATATATATCAGTAACTTTTTAGTAAGCCTACTTCAGTTCTCTCTTCAAATATATCTTTGTGAGAATTTAGGATTAACTTCCAATTTCCCCTGCCAAACCTGTACATGTAAAAACAAATTTAATAACAATAGGAAATCGTATTGAAATGGTAATTAATTGTATTTATATTCTCAAATGAAGTAGAAAGAGTATCACAGTTGCAGCAAGCAACTCAAAACACTTGCAGTGGTAAAACAGCAGAACAAGCAAACACTTGTATGATCAAAATTCACAAGAAAATTATGATCTGACTACTTTAGAACAAGCACGTACTTTTCTACGGCAGTCCTAAGCGTCTCCTCTTCTAACTGACTCCATTTATTTACTTTTCTCCTCTTTGTAATGCGTGTTGGTTTATACATCTTCAATGGAGAAAGTGTTCTCCTCTTTGGAGTAGGCAAATTAAATCTACTTGCATAGTTTGATGTTCCACCGTCCACGTCGTCTATTGAATCATCCCACTGCAAAAAAGAACCACTAACTGATACATTAATTTGAACACACATTCAAATAAAGAATGAACAGCACAAAATTATGAAAGGAGAAAGAGGCATGAAAATGAAATGTTGGATTGTCATCCCTATAAGTAAACACCCAGTCTCTTCTAAAGAGTCAAAAGGAATCAGTCACCGCAAAAATAAATTATAATTAAAAAACACAATTACCTCGTAAACACGAGCGGTAATATTTTTTTCCATCAAACTAGGCCTTCGGTCACAATTCTGAGGGATAGAAGTTCGACCCTTTTCCATGGGATCAGCCTCATTATTATTAATGTCATGTGAGCAAGATACATCTGCCTCTCCACTCTGCTTTTCAGCAGGTGCCTCCTCATTCCCTTCAAAAGAATTAAGTAGAGAATCCTTAGCCAACATTTGCAACTCCCCAGAAATGCAATCCCCAACCTTTTCAACTTCATTAGTTGTTGTTAAATGCAAATTCTCAGCAGCAGCACTGCTACACATCTGAATTTCTGTTGGACACAACGAAAATATCATGAGATTAAATTCTATCTACTATGATCATAAAAACAAACCAATAATAGTTAGTATGGGTTTAAATACGCGGAACAATCTTATTGATCATATGACAAGTATCATTCTGATTGAATGACAATATGAAAACGGCACGTACTATTTGCTCAAAACATTAAACGAAAAAAAAAAAAATGAAATCCAGATGATAAAAATGATGTGGGATGATCACAATTTAACTAAACAGACCTCCCTCTTGGTGTTGTGGGGCCCTGCTCGCGTGCAATGACGCCGCTAACTGAAGAAAAGAAGGGCCCAAATCGGCCCAGGCTTCCGCCAGAAAAGCCTCGAGCTTCATGATGGAATCCTTTCTGGCATCGATGGAGGCCAACCTCTCCCTCACTTGCGAATCCGAAAGGGAAGCTTCGAAGTCGCTACTCCACCGCTCCAACTCCGCCGAGAACAGAAGGCTTCCCTCTCTGGAATCGGAGCCGTTCATGCGCGGAACCCTAGCTCGCCATATCCTGTTGACGGCGCGGAGGTAAGCAGAGTTGTGATGGTGGAGATTCACTTGCAGGAACTTGAGCGTGCAATCGACCGCAACGGCGCAGTAGGCAGCGGTCATGGTGGCGGTGACAGGAGAGGCGTCGCGGCGAAGGAGTTCCTCGAGGTGTTCGAGGGTATTGAGAAGGGAATCATTGATGGAGAGAGTGGAGAGGTGGTCACGAAGAGATCTGAGGAGAATGGTCTTCTTGATGAGGGAATTGGCGTCAGAAACGGAGATTCTCCGAAACACATTTTTAATTAGGTTATTGCCTGCGAGTGCCGGCGGGTTCCGAAGAAGGAACTCTAACACCCAACGCCCTATATCATCCTCACCCTCCATCCGCTTCCACTTCCAATCTTCTTCTTTAACCAAAACTTTTCTTTCACAGTTCTGTTCAAATTCACACAATACAAATAGAACCGTCACCTTAAAATCCATCAAAGTATTAATATTTAATTTAATAAGTAACGGAAGGAAAGCTCATTTCATCCCTACAAGATATATTAATTACTTATTTCTAATTATAGGAGACGAGAAAACGGTTTTATAATTATAAATTATTTAAATTAATAATAAAAAATGGTTTTATATATTATATAATTATAAATTATTTAAATTGATAATAAAGATTTATGTGTGTAAGTATGAATTTACAGGAATTTATTTTTTATTTTTATAATCATAATAAAATTTTATACAATAAATTTAAATTTTTAAAAAATTAATATATTTTTTTTTTAAATTATATTAGAATCTAACTAGAATTGTCATAAGTCCAACAAATACTTTTTGAATTGGATACATATACGCACCATATGTCACACCATTATAAAGGAGTATGTCAGCTTCATATATATAGTTCTCCCAACATTATCTAATCTTTATAAAATGCTATTAAACATGTTAAAATAATTTCAAACTGAGAAGTATTAAAAGCGGACAAAACATTGAGAAACTAAAATTAAATTTACATAATTCAAAGTTACAGGTAACATGTTTCATATAGGAAAGAAAACATGATGTTGTTGAGAGGAAGTAAGGATCACTTTTCTACAGCCTCCATCTGGACCAGATTCAAACTTTCTTTGGATATTGGATCACATCAATATGTAAGGGGGTGCATGAAGAAAATATGTAAGAATGCAGGAAACATCTTTTAAACTCTCACTTGGGTGGGGCCTTCTTTGCAGAATTTCCCGGCTGCTTCTTCCTGCACCCTATCAAAATTCTTTCTGTACCCATCAATTTGCAGAAATAATATTTTACCCTTTTTTAATGACTTTTAAATTATCTTTTATGGAAGTTTAGTTTAGTGAAAAGACAAATCAAAAATACTAATTGACACAATTAGTGACTAAATTACTTGAAATTTAATCTAATAGATCAATTTCATACTCTGACAATTTTAATTCTGTAATAAAAATCAAAATAATTGTATATATGTCACTAAGACAGTTTGAGCCATTTTTACCTCTTTTGAACACGGTAGTGTTAGGAGAGGTTTGGTAGCAATAAAATACTGTTTCTCAAACTTCTAGAAGAAAAAATAATAAGAAAAAGAAATTAAATAAATTTTACATGCAAATTAAAATTATTTAATTTGTAGAAAATTTATTTTTTATAATTTTTCTATTTTTTCAGTGTAAATTAACTTTATTTAATAAAGAACTTGTTTTTACTTTTTTTATTTTTTCTGAAAATTGGCAGGAACAAATATTGTTTAAAAATAGAAAGTTTTGATTAGGTAGGAATTGCTTTCATCTACACAAATGAAGTGTAGGTGAATTGTGAACCATGTTCTTCCTTTTGGTGGGTACGCAAGACTGAATGTGCCAGCAAGATATAATTATGGAGGGGCTTCCATCTGTATTAATTCTGGTGGGTCATAATTGTGACTTCTTAAATAAAGACAATGAAAAAGTTGACCACCATATAAAAACTATTCACAAATTTATTATTTTAAAATCATTTTTAGTTTGAGATAATATCAAATTTATTATATAAAAAATTACCCATCATTCAATAAACCAAATATCCTGGAAAACTATTTCCATTGATATTTGTTTTATTTACTACCAAATCTCTTATTTGATCAACTAATCACTCTTAAGGTCTTTGATATCATATTATGTTTTGTTTCATTTTACTTCCAAAGTCAGTTTGATGCTACTGTGTCAAGCTCTCAGCTTCAAAGCTTTCCCTTTATAAATTTTGTTTGTCATGTCTGATTTCTTAATTGTTATTTATCTATAAATAAATAGCACATACTTTTAAGATTTTCATAATCTGTCGTTGCAAATATATTTTTTTTGTTGATATTTCAATGATCAACAGAATCAACTTCTCTTTTGAATTGTTTCTGAGATTTAGAGAATCTAAAATTATTGTAAAACAAATACACGAAAATTAACAAAATATCATAACGAAATTTAGGTGGAGGGGATCCAGGGACTTCACTATCAATAGGAAATCAAACAAATTGGAGAGGACCACAAAAAATACACAACCAAAAGAAAAGAAAAAAAAGAAAGAGTTTACAATCTTAAAGAGACAACAATAGTAGTTTCTTTTAGAGTGATTCATACCTTAAGTATCTTGTGTTAATTAGTCTTAATCATCCTTAATAATTCAATGAAGGCAAAATCGGAAAGTCAATATATATTAGAGGGAACATCAACAAGTGAGATCTATCTTTTACACATTGGTAGGTACAAGATATACTTATCCTTGACCACTTAGAGATGTTCTAGGTCAGGGTCATCCATACTCTTGTCTAGAACATTTGGCGTCCATCGCGGGACAGACAAAATTGCTCCTCCACCACTGGATCAAAACACAAATTTAAAATGAGAAGAACGAGGAGAACAACAACAGAAGAAGAGACAAATAGGGCTGCAAATGGAGGATCCCTACCAGAAGCAACGCGTATGTTAATGGAGATGATGGAAGCAATGAGGAGGCAAAATGATGAACGTGCGGAGGAATTTAGAAGGGCACAGGAGGAAGCGAGGTTGCGGATGGAAGAGGCATTAAGGGGATAGGAGCAACTTCAAAGACTAAATGAGGAGCTTTATAGGCATGTGATGGGTCAGATGTCAGGAAGGCAAGAGTTGAAGGAAGTTGAACCAGATTTCCAACCATTTTCAGAGGAAATTTTGAATGAACCGATTCAACAAACTATGTGTTTCCTAAAATTGGTTCCTTCACAGGGAAGCAGGATCTGAATGCCCACATAAAAACGTTTAGGGCACAAATGTTGATTCATGAATGTTCGAATGTTGTCCGATGTAAAATGTTGGCAGGATCGTTGGTGGGAATGGATTGGTTCAACAATCTTCCAAAAGGTTCGGTAACATCATTGGAGGTTTTTGTTCAGTTGGTTGTCGCTCATTTTGAGGAAAATAAAACAAAACCTCCAGAAACAGGGGATTTATTTGAGGTGAAACAATCCAGGGGGGAATCGCTGAAGAAATATTTGCATCATTTTAATAAGGTGGTGGTGCAAATTCCTCAGCCTAATGAGGGGATGTGTGTGGAAGCTTTTATTAGAGGGACAAGGTCTGGGGGTTTGGAGAGTCATTGCTGAAAAGGAGACTGAAGGATATGACAACTATTAATCTTAGAGCTACGTCATATATTAAAGTAGAGGAGTTTTCCAGGAGAAAGAAAGAGGAAGAAAGAAGGGGATAAGAGGGAACACGGTCTAGAGGAGATATTGCAACTGTTTTAACCATCCCCTCTACCATACAAGCCAAGACTCTTCATCCACAATTGTGTAGAAACACTATCAGTTAGAGCGTTTAACCAAAGCATGCAGTACCTTGGTAAACTATGAAACAAACATATTATGATGAAAAAGCCTTGAAATAGTGGATGGAACTGAGGTAGGTCTGGAGGGCGTATGAAATGGTACAGTTTCTTCCATGGATAGTTAATGGTACTGAACACATCATAGATGAAAGACAAAAATTTATTCAATATAGACGATCTGATATGGTTAGCTATTTGGGGATCGTCTAAGGGTAGTGGTCTAAGGCTAGACAGTCTAGTTAGGGTAGACAATCTAGTTAGGGTGGGAGATGGAATGAAATGTAAGTTAGGAGGTGGTGGTGGCTGGTAGAGGGTGCTTTCAAATGTTCCAATTATGATAGAAGGTGTAGCAAATGGAGATGATGGAATGATATGGGCTTCGCCTTAAATAGTGGAGGTTGTATTCTTTGAAGCTTCAAGGATGGAAGAATAATATCATTTTCTTCTCCACTAGCAGTGTCTACTTGAAATATGGTTAACATTTTCTCTTCCTCTTCCTCTTCTTGTAGTACCTCTAAAACCCAGTTAGAGCCATCTGTTAGTAGTGTGCAATATTTTTCAGTAGATTATGCAAGTAAAGCAACATCGACAACTTCTGGGTGAAGATTTACATCACAAGACTTAGTGCCTTCTAGGAACTCATCCATCTCAGCCTCTGTACATTCCATTTGAGTGGAAAAGTTAAAATCTTCTAGAAACTCAAGCACATTTTCATCCTCAGTGTTTATATGATGCACAAAATGATTTTTATCAGCATGTGTCACAGTGACTAATGTCTCTCGATTAAGCAATGATTTCTCCTCTATCAGTAGAGGTTGGATAGTAGCAATTAATGGCACAACAATCTCAAGTTCAGATGGCTCAGCTTTTTGCAAATCACTCGAGTTAACTTTAGAAACAATTGATATGCTCCACTGCTTTTCGAGAGTGTCTATGGCAGAGGTAGGTGCTTCGAGGTTAGACAATCTATTAGTGCCTTGATCAAGAGTTATATCTGGATCATGAGGTGATTTCATGTCTCGAACATAATCTGCAATCTCTTTAATCGTTTGATTAGTTTTTCTCTCTTCTTGATATAACATCAACATCCTCTTGGATTGGAATTTTGTTAGCCTCCCTTTCTTGATCATATTTTATGCTCATCTTCTTCATTTGTCTCGTCAACTCCTCTAAAGTTGGTTCTTCCTTTTGAATTGCAATTTTGTTAGCCTCCCATTCTTGATCATATTTTATGCTCATCTCCTTCATTTGACTCATCAACTCCTCTAATGTTGGTTATTCAATATTATGAGGAATATTATCAATTTGCAAAAATGGTTGAAAAGTTGTTTGACTTTCATCATAATAGTATTGTTGATAATATGGTTGTTGTTGAGGTTGTTTATAAGACAGTTGACAATATGGATTATAATGTCGAGGTTGCTGAAAATATGGCTCATAATGAATATCATAATTGTAAATTTCTTCAGCTAATTTTCGTTCCATTTTGGAATTGAAAACATGGGAGATGTGTAATGGACACCAACACCTACTAGACGCCTTAGAGCAAACTCTTTTTTTTAATTGAAAAGCAAACCAAGTAAACTCACAGGAAAGAGAGGTGAGTCACATCACTACAAGAAAATTATCAAATAGAAACCAATTTTTAGAGACCAAAATAATTAGTTGCAGTAGTAACTAAATTAGAGACCATTTTAGAAACTAAAAAAGATGGTTTCTAAATTAGTTTCTATGATTGTTAAATAGTTTCTAAATTGATATCTAGTTAGCTACCAATGTTTTAACTACCAATTATTTAGATTCTAAATTTGGTAGCAAAAACTACCTCAAAGACGCCACTAACAGAGACCTATGAGGTACGTTTAGAGATTTTATATTCGAAAAAATAGAAAAACATGTTCGAGCTCGGAACAATGCCGAGTTGGCCACACAAAATGTGAAAGGCTCGGAAAAAGGCTCAACTGTTTGGATGCAGTTGGGCAAGGACTACATTCATGGTTAGCATAATTTCTTTTTCGAAAGGGTGTGAGGGTAGTTGGATATCGAGCTTAGTAAATAAGGTTTCTTAGAAAAAACAAAAGGGCGGTTCATCTACACAATATTTACAAACGAGTTATTTTGGTTTACAAGGAATTATAATCACATCTTTTTCAGAGCTAGTACGACTCAAGGATTGAGCGTGGCGGAGTTTTCAAATTCTTTTGATAGAAGTAAAAACATAAACTTCACGGATAATGTTAAGTTTTGCCCAAGGATACATAGAATAATAATCCATGAACAACTCACACACAGTATATGCAATGAACACGAACAACAAACAATGATAATACACAAACAAGGCTATGAGACAATCGAAGGCGTTATATGGGGGGATGGAGTTGGAACAAGAGAGGGGATGAGAATGGATGTAGAAGAAAGAACGTGAGGTATGGTGGATGATTGTAGAAGAATGCAAGAGGTAGGGATTGGAGGCAGAGTTGGAGCATGAGCGAGGAATGAGTGTGAGGGTGAGTGAAGAATGAAGAGAAGGGGAAAGGTTGAGAACAGAAGATGAAGAGGTACTGCTTGGAAAGGAAGAAGAAGAGACGCGGGTAATGCAAAAGTGCCATTTTGAAAGTCAACCAGTAGGAGTGCGACACGTGGCTATCGGGAAGAGTAAGGGGCAGATGATGTGATGCGTAGGAGAAGGATAATAAATGCGAGAACACATCCCTATAAAGAGTAAATGGTCGGGGGGAGAGAAAATGCTTAAGTTATTCTCACACACCCTCAATAGTTTGCGCTAGAGGCTGGGGGCATGTAAAGTAATGGACCTGGACCCGATTTAATGGATGATTGATCGCTACCCGAACTTTGACTGGTCATGACGATGGCAGCCTTAATAGCCTGTGCTAGAGGCTGAGGACATGTAGAGTTATGGGCCTGGACCCGAGTGTATGATAAATGGATTGTGATCCAATCTTTAATGGCAGAAGATGTTCATACGTTAAGTATTCCATCTTAATTAGACTTAATCACCCTTAATGGCTCAATGAATGCAAAATCGAAAACGATACGTAGGATACATCAATATATATCAGAGGGAACATCAACAAGTGAGATTTATCTTTTACACACTAGTACAGGGTACACTTATCCTTAACCATTTGGAGATATTCTAGGTCAGGATCGTCCCTAAACCCTAAACCTTTGTCTAGAACAGTTTTTAATCATATTCCTTGTTTAATATTCCCTGAATAATTATTTTTTTTTCTTGATATTTTAACATATTTTTAATAATAATTATTTTTCTTTAATAGTGTGCAATAAATTTAAACCATATTTTAATATGGAAAACCTGTTAAAAACATAGAAACTGATCCATGTGGTGCCTAGAGACGAAGGAAAAGAGATTATTTGTTTGTGTTTTCTGATTTAAATTTTGTCCTTGAATTTAAAGCAACAAAAATGATAAATGCGTTAATTAAGGTAGAGAAAGGAATTATTGGCATCTCTGTCATTTGGATGTGAAGTTTGTGGTTTGAGTTGAGTGTTGTAGCAAGCCTTGAAGATGATTTGTAGGTTATCCATGTGTCTAATTGATTTATGGACAGATGGTCTCTTTCAATTGCTCCTTAATGTTTTGCCACAAACTTCACAAGTAAACCAAAACACAAAGATGAAGACAGGTTTGGACAGAACAGCCATTACAAGTGGACCAATGAGGGCAATGACCCCTCACCTAATCACCACTCACTCTCACTCCTCTCCACATTCTAATTTCTAAATGCCCATTTAGTAATACATTAACCATTTCAATCCCAAATCATATCCTCAAGTCATCATTGAGTATTTGAGTGAACAAACCACCCAAGTCATCATATCATCATTTCACAACCCTTTTGGTTAATAACTCATTAAAAAAAATCCATTCTCTCTTCTCCATCCTTCATTCACGGTTTGTTTTGTTTTCTGAGCCTTAAAATAACACCAAAACAAATGAAAATAATCAATGCTAAAAATTCAATGTTTCTTACTTGTATACTATTTAATAGATTCAGTAAACTATTGTTTTGTAAATTAATATTAAAAAAACTGATTATATTTTGTTGGGATGCGAACTAATCCGTTTAATTTTTAGATTTTGTTGGACAAATGCAATTTAAAAGTGTTAAAGTAAATTTAAAATACGTACTATATGGACAAAAAAGTAGTGCAATGTTAATGTGGATTTAACCAGGCCAACGTATATGCATACTCAATTCTATTTCTAACTCTGAGAATGTCTACTTCACAAATAAGGAGAAAACATGTTCTAGCATTTTTCTCCACAAATAATATTTATTATTATTCGTGTAAAAAATATTTTTGTAATTTTTTAGATATTAAAATAATATATTTGTTTGATTTTTTTAAATATAAGTTGCATATCCCTTGTTAAGCTATATAATCTTATCATAAATAAAGAAAATCCTGTCCCGCTATATTTAAGGGTTTTGATATTGTAACAAAATCTGAATTGGGAAATTGATAACCCAACTGTTTAATTAATTAATTAAAAGTTACCAAAAAAAACCGTTAAATTAATTACGGCCCAAAAGCAGTTGCATCCAAATCTTTAGCTAAAAAAAAAAAAGTACACAGTTCAGAACTCTTATGATGGGATCAGCTCTTATTTCTGAATGACAAATGATTCAGAACTAACTGGTAACCAAAAACATTAAACTAAACATTTTTGTTAGAAAAAACTAGTAACCAAAGACAAGGTGCATGTAATAAGAAAAGAGTATGAAAAACAACAAAAACTTATCCTTACTAGTATGACAAACAAACAACCCTGTTTGTAGTTTTGTTTTGAAGAGTATATATATGGATACGGTCATCACCTAACGTGATTAGTTGAGGTTAGTGGCGAAGAGGTGCGACAAGAAGAGAGGAAAAAAGTCCTCTGGTTGGTGTTGTGGTGGGTGTCAGGTCAGTGAAGATGGGTTCTCAAGTGTCTAAACAGATGGAACGGAGGAAGACGATTCACACCGAGAAGAAAGTTCTCTCCGATCTGAAAACGTCCGGAGAAGAGTACCCTGGCTCCGAGTACCGCCCTGAAGACAGGAAAAACTGGATGTCCGGTCTGAACCCAGAGAAACTCCGCATCAACCAGATCGTGTGGCCTGGAACGCACGACTCCGCCACCAACAAAATCGGCATCCCCCTGGTCACTCGCCCTTTCGCCCAGTGCCAATCCCTCTCCATATACCGCCAGCTGGTCCTTGGCACCCGCGTCGTTGACATTCGAGTCCAAGAAAACCGTCGCATCTGCCACGGCATCCTGGCCACCTACAGCGTCGACGTGGTCCTGAACGACTTGAAGAAGTTCCTGTCCGAGACAGAGTCGGAGATCATCATCCTGGAGATCAGGACAGAGTACGGGCACGAGGACCCACCGGAATTCGACAAGTACTTGGAGGAGCAGTTGGGAGAGTTTCTGATCCCTCAGGACGAGGGCATTTTCGGGAAGAGCATCGCGGAGTTGTTGCCGAAGAGAGTTATCTGCGTGTGGAAGCCCAGAAAATCGGCGCAGCCCAAAGCAGGGAGTCCTCTGTGGAGTGCGGGGTTTCTGAAGGACAATTGGGTGAACACGGATCTCCCTTCCACCAAGTTCGACGCCAATTTAAAGCACTTGAGCGAGCACCCACCCGTTACGTCGCGCAAGTACTTCTACAGGGTGGAGAACACCGTGACGCCCGTTGCCGATAACCCCGTTCTCTGCGTGAAACCCGTTACACGACGCATTCATGGGTACGCCAGGCTCTTCATCGCACAGTGCTTCGCTAAAGCCATCGCGGATAGGCTTCAGGTTCTCTCCACGGATTTCATCGACCAAGATTTTGTTGATGCCTGCGTCGGACTCACTCATGCAAGGGTCGAAGGCAGAGCCTGATCTCACCTCCTTCAACCTCTCTCTGTATCTATCTATCTATTGTTTCAAACTCTTTCATGCTTCTCACTCGTGCTTTTCTTCCTCAATTTCTTTCTTTCTTTTTTATTTTATTTATCTGTACATTATATATAGTTTCATGAATCCCCCCTCTTGTACTCTTCACTTCTTCCTCTCTAAACTTGTATAGATTTCATTCTGAATTGTGATTTGTGAATTGTGAGGGAATTTCCCGGACATGTGTGCAAAATAAATCGCTGTTATAAGCTAAGAACACTTTCTTAAACACTTTCTTAAAGCTCTCTGTAATCCAATTATCAAATACGTTATATAAGAGGAATGGGTACACCTCCTCTAAAATCTTTTTCATTTTCATTTTTTTTCTGAAATGGAGTTAGAATTAAAAAAAAACGATTACATTCTTCCCTCGGTTATTCATTCAAACGATGTGTTCCTCCTTGTCTCCGTTAATTTTGGATTCGGATGATATCTGCAAAAGGCACTCCGAAGCTCAAACAAGAGTTATTAGTATTAAATGATGACACACCTGATTCTTAGAATCTGTGTCTATTTATATGATTATCATAAACTCTTTGTTATTGTTCGAGTTAAGGATTTGGATTACAATTAAAAATATATTACCTAGTGCTTGATCATTGATTATCTCGATAATCCTCTTTAGGTGTGATGGTTTCGGTTGTGTCGGTCAGTTTTGACCGGGTGCCAGACCTCCAAGTGTTGTATGTATCGACCGGTACAATTTTCATGAAGTATATGAAGAAAACAAAACTTTTGTACATTTTTTAAAATTATTTTTTGAAATTTTAAGTTTTGAGGGTGAGTTTTGGGGGTATTTGAATGAATTTGTGTGTGACTCATGGAGTATTAGTCTCTTTGTTTGATTCTGATATCTCGTCCAGGATGATGATTTTTTTTCTTTTTAAACATAGAGATTGTTCTAGTTTAAGGTTTAAGCAATACCAAATTTAGAGCATTTGGAAATATGAGTCGATCCTCGTTAGAGCGAGTATTGTCCGTTCATTTATAGAAATTGTTTTCCTTGTACCCTCTTTGGTTTCTTAACAATTTAATTTCAAAAAGTTTTTGATGTTGGAGATTCACCAATTGTAATAAGGGTAAAGTGAATGACGTAAGGGTAAAGTGAATGACGTTTGTCTTCTTGATCTCTTAAATATAAATAATTGTAATTAGATTATCAATTATAATTTTTGTCAATAATAAGTGTTTAATTCATTTCAAGACTTTTAACAACAAAAATGTTAATTTTAGGAGGAACAAATGTGGTATGAGAAAGCAAAATATTTATTAGGATTCTATTGGATACTATATTGATTTAGCATGTTACCAAATAGATGCTTCTTGTTCTTCTCAAAATTTTTTCACATCTTATTCATTTTGTTCATTGTCAACAAGATCAAACCTTCAATAATGGATGATCTATTTAACATAAAACAACAATATGTTCCAACATATGATTGTGATGAGAAAAAAAAATATTGAAAAAGAGTGTTGTACATTCAATGTGGAAGGAGTTGAAGAGATTCATATGAAAAAAAAAAAAAATAACACTCAAATAAGTAATAACTCTAACAAAAAAAAAAGTGAGTACTTCTAAACCTTCTTAATTGTGTATTGAAGAATTTGTTTGATACATCCAATAATTTCACATTACTTAAATATATTTTAAAACAAAAATGTAATAAAACTATTATACTTCAAAATGAATAATGTTACCTTATAATATACATACATGAGTACAAGATAATTTTTCTTATAACTATTAATATTATAGAAAAAAACTACTTTCTAAAAATACTAAAAGAATGTAACATCACAAAAAAGTCTTACAAAATATTTTAGAGCAATAAAATTGATGTATATTTGTTAAACTACAAGGTGTAAATAACAATTGTCAAGATCTGACCCAACTTGAACTGAACGTATAATGAGTGAACTTTTAAAGTTGGACATGGACTATTGATTATAACTAAATTGCGGAATTTTTTTCTTGCACCCTGTAAAAGAACTGTATACCTTTAAATATTAAATTCTGAATTATATAATTTATAAGATATTATATTAGATATATGTAAGTAAATATAATTATTTCTGATTCTACCCTTTAGAATATACCTTATAATTACTAGCGGAAACACAGGCGCTAAATCCGATTTTTTTTATTATTACTATATTGAATATTATTGTGTGTATTCATATATTTTAAATATCAAATATCACTAAGTAAAAAGAAGATAAAAACATTTTCGCTCATCATTTATGAGTTTTAACCTACTATTTTAATAATTAAGTTGCAGTACAAAATATATTAAACAAATTTAAATTTATAACACAATAAACATTACCAATTTTGATTTGTTGTTACTAACATAAAACTAAAAAAGAGAAATATAATAATGAAAAGAATAATAAAATAAGAAACTCTGTAACAAAATTTATTTTCCAATTTCTTTCCTCTTCTCTGCAAGAATGTTCAGAAAACATTCATCCTCCCATGTCCACATCAACAATGATGTCAAGTTAACTTTGTACCTTAAAGAAATTAAGTCACCATTCTTGTGAATCACTAATTTTGATTTGTTGTTACTAACATAAAACTAAAAAAAGAGAAATATAATAATGAAAAGAAAAAAAAGAAGAAGAATAAGATGAGAAACTCCATAATAAACCTTAGAAAATATTTATTTTCTAACCCCTTTCATCTCTCCGCAAGAATGTCATATTCAGAACGCATTCATCCTCTCCGGTTCATGCCCACATCAACAATGGTATCAAGATAACTCTGTACCTGTGCAGTATTCCGCCTTTGGTGTATGAAAATGAAAATAAAAATGAGTAACATTAACAATTAAACAACCAAGAAAAGAAAATTCACTTACAGATACTAATGTGGGATGCGTGTTCTTCTTCTTACTCTGAAAAATAAATCTTTTTATCTAATGGAAGTGATATGAACGGAAGATATAAAATGAGAAAGAGGGAGGAGAGAAAAATGATAATAAAAATTCTAAATATAAATTCAAATTAAAAAAAAAAGAGTGAAAACTGAAGAAATAAAAATATATTTAAAAAAACTAAATTTAAAATTGTTTTACGTTAAAAAAACTCTATCCTGATAACTGTTTCAATATTTATAATTACAAAATAACTAAAAATAATATAAAAAACAATTATATATATAAAAAACAGTTATATGAAAACATAGATTTATATAAGAATGGGAAAATCCCCATTATATATAAATATAGATAGATTCTGTGTTATTAAAAAAAATATTTGTACATACTTTCCGCATTCTATAATTTGTCAAAAGAAGTTTCTTAAAAAAATTACATACACACCCACAGAAGGTAAGAAGAAGGAACACACCGATGCTTCGAGAATCTCAACACCAAAGTTGACCTCCGTCGTCGCATAAACATTCTTTCGGTGCTGATATATTAGCACCCTTAACGTTAAGTAAAATCATAAACTTCATATTTTAATAAATTAATATTTTATTTATTTTTATTTTATTTTAAAAATATTACTATATTAATATAAATGATATTAAATATATGTTATTTACTATTCACAAGCTTAATAAAACTTTTGTCATCATTCTTCACTACCAACGTAAATCTCTTAAATTTATAATTAAAGAAATAAATCTAAATCTAATTTTTTCTTATAGTTGCATTGGTAGTAGTTATTAAAAATGTCCTTATCTAAAACAATGAGGGTACCATTTTTTACGTTATGTGTTTTTGAAAAAAAATTACATTCTAAATTATAGAAGGCATAAGGAATTTCAGTATCTTCCACATTTTATAATTTAAAATGTACTTTAAAAAAGACATTTCAAAATATAGAATTTGAAAAATATTTTTAATATGGACACAGTTTTAAGATGTTATAATCTTATAATGTATTTAAAAAAAAATATAATTTACATGGTAGAATTCAGAAGATATTTTTGACATCTGGAATCTAAAATGTTTATGTTGGAGATCCCACATCGACTAGAGATTAGAGTCTTTCATTGTATATAAGTGGGTGCAAACCTCAACCCTATGAGCCGGTTTTATGAGGTTGAGTTAGGCTTAAAGTCCACTACGTAATATGGTATCAGAGCCATTTCGAGCCTATCCTAACGAGTGTTTGTGTTGGACCTATCGTGCCACCCGCTATCGGGTGTCTATCAGACCACCCGTAAAAATATAAAAGGTATGCATTAAAAAAAGGGCAAAACTTTGTTTTCACACCATCTATCTTACACACATGTATCCCTTTACTTACGTTGTTAAGACACTACACTTCACCTTCTTCCTCCTCAAAGAGTGTTGTCCCTGTAACTGTGTGGCTGTTGCACACTGATTCCGCGCCAGCACCATCCACCACGTCGCACATCCCTGTGCCCCTACTCTCGTATGGTCGTCGTTCTCCATTCCCTACTAAATTGAACTAATTTTTTTTTAAATTATAAACTTTTGGTAAGTATATTATAAACCAGTATGTATGCATATATAATGATTTTATGCACCTTGTGACTATGTAATATTATTTCATTTTAGTAATTATCAAAATCTTCATTGCTTTTAAATTTATACACTGAAGAGTGTAGTTTACAAATTTCAGCATCTAAAGACAATTTTTTTAATTTTCTTATTTTTGGCTTTGAAATATATAAGTTAACCTGATTTTAAATAAATATTCACGTGTTTCATTAATTAGAAACTGATTATTAATTTAAAATCTATTTTATTCCAAAAAAAATATGTTAAGTGACTTTTGCGTTATTAGTTCAAAACTTTTATCTGAAAGAGATATCTTAAAAAAAAGTATACTTATACTTCGATATATCGATCTCTTGGTTCAAACTTTTATCCAAAGACATAATTCATCCGGTCAAAATACTTTACAACCCTGGTCTCTCAACATGGATCATCGACAAACATATCTGGTAGATACCACTATCTTATATTTACTTTAAGAATAAATCATCAAATAATACAGTAATATGGGTAAACAAAAATATCCACATTCAAACAAATGTCTAATACTATTTATAATCCATTACGAAACTCACCACAAATTGGTATAAATAGAAGTCTAAAAGAAAAGTAACAATTAAGTAAAATAACATTTATAAATTGTCTAACCATTCAAAAATTGAAGTGTTGGAATATCTTTATAATTATGAAAAAAAGAAAATTGAACTGATAATAGCAGGAAGTATAGAAAGTGTAGCAGATTAAGTGAAACCTTATATCAGTCTGTCCTTGCAAGAAGAATAATGAATCTCAGTAAAAAGTCAGCGTGGATCCAAACATAAACTTCTTCCTTTTAAAATAAAATTAGTGGAAATTCAAGTCACTCCGTTAATGAACACAAATGTGCTCATCTTTATTCTTGCACAAAAGAGAACATTTAACTAAGGAAGTGCAATTTCAAGTTCTTAATGTAAGAATTGATGGCTTAAACAAGAGGGATGATGAATTATTTATCAAAGATTTTCACAAAGATTGAATAAGAATGAACCTTTATCAAACAATCACAAATAAGCAATTAAGGAAAACAATCAAACAATGATTCAAAAATTGTTTACAGAATTTTAACCGATTAAAGATACGTTTTAATCGGTTGTTTATATCAGCAGCAAAAACAAAATTAAAACAAACATTTATAAAGAGTTAGAGATCTTTGCAACCACACACCTCAAGTTAAAACACCCTCTGACTTTGCAGGATTTCGCACACACTTACAAGTTTATAAAAGTACAATTACAAGAATCATTAAAGGAATAAAAAACACCTGAGATTACAGAAATCAGGAAGTCCTATGATGAGATCTTGTACTAGTGCAAAGCTAAACAACAATCTTGCAAACTTTGAAAAACTTCTTTCAAAACTAATCTCAATCTCACTTTATTTGATTTCAAACTGTGTACAAAACTTGTGTATTTTGTTTTGAAAGAAAGACTATATTTATAGCACTTAAAAAGTGGTCGTTCAAAGCAACATTTATGAGCCAAAGCGGTTTTGATCACACCCAAAACATATTAATAGGTTTTCAAAAATCTGGTAGGGACGGTTGAAAAGTTGTTTTAACTTTCTATTTACTTAGAAAAACTTTTCTTTTTTAAAAAAGATTGGACAAACTTTGTGCAAGGGTTTACATATAGATTCTAAACCAAAAGCAACCGAACTTCAAGTTTCATCATGAATTTAAAACATCAAAGCTCCCATGCTTTACAAATTATACACGAAAATTTGGAAAGTAAGATTATTAATGAATAAAGTAAGACTAAAAACAAATGTTTTGAGAGAAAGTTGTGGTTTTGGATTCTTGAAGTGCCCATAAATATATTTGGGTGATGCAATGAATACTTGAATATGATGTAATTTGATGAAGTGATCCAGCACGTGCTCTCAAATCATGATAGACAACCCTAGTTGATTCATCCTTAAGTTATAGATTAGTTGGTTCCAACCAAACGAAAAGAAACAAAAAAAGAACAACAATATCCATATAAAAAGAGGATTTTATACGGAAAAGAGAGAATGGACTTACCCAATTTAATTAAAACCATTGATGTTTTATCCACTTCAATATCACATGCAAGCTTAAATTGACGAATCAGTACTTTAGAGGGTATACTATTTCAACATCACAATGTTTTATGCACATATAACTTATAAGATAAAATATTAATTTATTGAGAAAATGGACGAGTGAGAGTTTACTATTTAAATTTAATCAATTCAAATTTATAATATGTAATTCAATGAATTTATATCAAATGCATGTTTTACACGTCATTATAAATTATGTTTGGAGCAAGATACTACATAATGTAATCAAAACATTAAATTAATTATCCAAAAGAAATAATTTCTACAATATAAAATAAATAATTCAATAAAATATATACTTAAACAATGGTAATGGTGAAATAATTCATTTTACTGCAATGTCAGAAGTTTATGAGGTTACAAGAAATAAAGGCATGAATGAATTAGTTTCAAAGTTTAAATTTGAGTAAAACAAAGTTGTATTTTGTGAAGATTTGGGCAAAGATAAGCTTTTTAAAATTCTTGTATTTTTAAAATAGTAGAAAAATCACCCACATAAATCTAGGAAATATACGAGATGTCAATTCATTGTTAGTTTTACGAGACAATCAAGTCAATTTGTTGTTAGTTTTACGAGATAATCAAGTCAGTGAGAGCTTACTAAAATAAAATAAGTACTCAGTTTCTAGTACTAAAAAACAACATCCATTTACCTGAAGTCTTAAGTCCCTTTTATAGTTTACTTGTTTAATAACTTTCACTCACAAAAATATAATCTCTACTAAAAGCATTAAATAATAACATCTTCAGGTGTTAACAGCATAAGAACATTATGTTCAACATATGCACCATTATTCTCAGATGCTCCTCTTTTATTCTCAACAACTATTAATTAACATGTAACTAACATGTATAAATTAATATATAAATAACTTGCATATTATCACAAGAGATAAAATATCTCTTTATCTTTAGAATAATATGATAAAAGATTTAAATAATAATAATTATATCTTTGATCTTCTAATAATATCACAATAGATAAAATATTTCTTTATCTTTTATCTTAATTCCCTACCTGGACCGAGGTCTCGAGCATTCCTGTCCAGTACACTTTCAAATTTAATTAATATTTTTCTTGAATTAATATTATGTTTTTATAGTAAATACCGTTGTGATATAATCAAAATCAATTTTAAAAACATAAATGAGTTTTATTTTGAAATCTTTAAAAATACTTTTCCTTTAGAATTGAAAATCACTATTTTTAATTCCTAGTATTATATGCGATATTAATTAACTACTTAATATATATATATAACAAAGATAAATAATAATTTTAAGTGATACATATTCTATTGTACAATATCGATATGTTCTAGGTGAGTTGAGAACCTTTTAGATTTCTGGATCGAACGATACTCCAACCCCCTAACCAAGTATACCCTGACAATTTAGGATTAAAATAACTTAAGCAAGAGGTTAACAAAGAATTTATATTTTATGTCAGACTAATACAAATATCAATTTTGATATTTGCACTAATCTAGTCCCACCACCATGAAGACTTAACTCATATTTATAAATAGATTGACCAATGTCAACTAAGATACACATTACTACTATTTATTATTTTAACAAACAAATTTTAAGTACTTGAGAGTCGGAGAATCTTTTATAGGTACTCCCTCCAACTCTGATCAAAGACTAAATATCAAAAAATGTTAGGAGGCAACATCAATAAATTTGAGGAATACGTATAACGTTGGAGAAATAACCTTCTGGACCCATACAAAAAATAATGTTAACATTGAAATATAATATTCAGATGTATATCTTAAAAAAATCCTAAACTCAGTAAAATAATTATATGTTTCTATAATAAAAAAAATATTATACATTAAAATTAATGATTTGAAATTTTTGAGAGGCGAAAATCAGAACTTTTTCAACAAAAAATTGGAACTTTTAAAGATTACAAACAATGATTTTAAATTATAGAAATAAAAAAAAATGTAAAGTGTAAACTTAAAAGTCGGTAATTTTACATAGACTATAAGATATTTAAGTCAAACTTAAATAGCAAAGTTGATTATTAGAAAATGTAGTTGAACAATCTTTTCAATTCATAGTAGTATTAAACTGATATAACCAATATATGTGTATAAAGGGATGTAAACGCGTGTGACTTACTAGGGCAAGAAAAAATTGATAATATTCTTTTCATGGGTTTTAACAGACGATCTAAAAGTTTTAAAATTAGAAAAAATAATACATTTATTTTTAGGATACAAAATATTGATATCAGTAAACTATATTTAACCAATTTTATAGGAATTAAATTAATAATTTTATAGGTAAACATGTATACATTGTATAGGTAAATATTTTGATTGAATGTGGATTCATTTTACATATCAGTGTATTAATATTTATGCATATTCAATCTTTACTTCTCACTAAAATAAAATATTATATATAGATAATTTTTTTTTAAAAAAAACACTTTTCTTTCTTATATCTTATTTTTTCCTTTTCGTTTCTATTTTTCAGATTTACAACAGTTTCATTCGAAGTTTCTTCCATTATTTTTCTAAATCTATAGACAATTATACACTCTTTTGATTTGGATAGTAATTTTAAAGATTAAAATGCTAATATTAGCATTATATATATATATATATATATATATATCAAGTTTCGCTTCTAATCTGTCTTCTCCTGTTGCACTGGAATAATGAGAGGCTTTACCTATTGATCACACTCTAACGATCAAGTCAGTGAGAGCAGGCAAAATAATAATCAATTTCAGTTTCTAGTACTCAGAAACAACATACCTTTACTAGAGTCTCAAGCCCCTTTTGTAGTTATCTTTTTAACAGTTTTCTCTCATGAGAATATAATCTCAACTGAAAGCACAATAGAAACAATATTTTGTCTATGTAGAAACTAATTGAAGGAAATAACAGAAGACAAAAAGTTGTAGAAACTGATTGAACGTAATTGCACGAAATTGCAAAACTGTTGAATTGATACCTCCATTTTGATTTACTTCAATAATATATATAATAAAATTACAATTACTGGAAGTTATAAAATAGGAATACAACTCTGTAAACCGACCACTAATGCAATACTAAGGATAAATAATTTAAGACTAATAAAATCCGAATTAATAACCAACATCCTCCCTTAATTCTGATTTGGAACAACCTTCATGCCCAACAAATCTCTTAACTTGATGAAAGCATCGATCTTTAATGGCTTATTGAGAATATCTGCAATCTGATCTTCTAATCTGGAGTATTCCAATTTGATCATGTTCTTCCCAACTTGGTCTTGCAGGAAGTGATATCGAATATCAATGTGTTTACTTCTTTGATGAAAAACCGAATTCTTTGCAAGATTAATTGTAGAAACATTGTCAACATAAATCTTGATTGAAACATCTAGATTATAACCAGTTTGAGTCATGATATTGCTGAGCCAAACTGATTGACAAACACTTGTTGTTGCTACATACTCAGCTTCACAAGTAGATAATGCAACAAATTGACTGTTTCTTTGATGACCACAAGCAAACAATCTTTCTGATCATAAAACAATTACCACTTTTGCTTTTCCTCTTGCCTGAATCTCCACCCCAATCACTGTCTAAGTATCCGACGATCTCAATCTTCTTAGATGAAGAGTAAAACAGATCAAAAGTTGTAGTACTTTTGATGTAGCGCATAATTCTCTTTACAGCTTGTAAATGAACTTGTCGAGGTGACTCCATGTATTGACTGACCAATCCCACAGCATAACATATGTCGGGTCTAGTACATGTGAGATATCTAAGGCTCCCAAAAATCTGCTTAAAGTATGTTACATCTACAGTTCGCCCATCACCTTCCTTCATAAGCTTAATTCCAGTTTCAATTTGAGTCTTAACTGAGTTTGAATCCTCCATCTTAAACTTCTTTAAAAACTCAGCAGCAAATTTCCTCTGATGAATGAAGATTTCATCGTCTCCTTGGATGACTTTAATTCCCAAAAGGTAGGACATAAGATCGAGATCAGTCATCTCAAATTCCTTCATCATGATATGCTTGAAGTCACTAATCATTTTTATATTACTTCTTGTAAAAATCACATCATCAACATAAAGACATAAAATTAGCAAATCTCCATAATCATTGTCTTTACATAAAGACCATGATTTGAGGCACATTTTTTGAATCCAATGGCATGAAGAGCTAAATCAATCCTTTTGTTCCAAGCTCTTGGTGCCTGTTTAAGAACATATAAGGCCTTAGTTAGTCTGTACACCTTCTCCTCTTTGTCAGATTGTATGAAATCCGACAAATGCTTTACATAAACCTCTTCATCAAGTGGGCCGTTTAGAAACGCAGACTTGACGTCCATTTGGTGAATTTTCCATTTCCTTTGTGCAGCTAAATCAATGATTAATCTCACTATTTCCATTCGAGCTACAGGAGAAAATATTTCTTCGTAATCATAGACTTCTCTTTGCTCAAATCCGTTTGCCACCAACTTTGTCTTGTATTTATCAATCTCACCATTTGCTTTCACTATAATCTTGTACACCCACTTCACATCAATTGCTTTGTGTCCTTTTGGAAGATCAATGAGCTGCCATGTATTGTTTTTCTCAATCACCATAAATTCTTCATTCATAGTCTCTTGCCATTTGGGTGTTGAATGGAATATGCAAGTCTCACGGGTTCTGAATCTGTAATAAAAGCAAAGTGAACCAATTCTCCATTGTCATCAACTTCATCATCAAGATTTACTTCGTAATCTTGAAAGTGTACAAGTTGTCGTTGCTGCCTTCTTGGTCGCTCCATCATAGTTGCAATTGGAGTTGCAACTTCAGGTTGAATTACAACTTTAGGTTAAAATGCAGGTGCTTCAAGAGTGACTCCATCTTCCACATTATCGTTCAAAACGTAAATATATCATTTTTTCGAATCCATTTTAGTTGTTGCATTCCATTGTTATTCCTCATCTTCGGCAAATGTAACATCACGACTGACAATCACTACCTTATCATCCAACTTCCATTTTGCTGCCTTGGGTACATGAGCTTAAGTAATTGACCCAAATACCTTCAAGTGTTGCACATTGGGTTTGAATCTGCTCCATGCCTCAATCGGAGTTGTGTTAGGAACACTCCGAGTGGGTGATCTGTTTATCAATTATACCGCACATGTTACAGCCTCAGCCCAAAAATAATTTGGCATACCTTTTACTTTAAGCATACTCCTTGCCATGTCCATGATTGTTCTATTTTTTCTCTCGGCAACTCCATTGTCTTTAGGTGTGTAGGGACAAGTTATGTTATGTTGCAACCCAAGTTCTTCACAGTGCCTCTTGAACTCATTAAACTTGTACTCACCCCCTCCATCACTACGTACCATGTTAATTAGTTTGTCACTTTGTCTTTCAACAAATGCTTTAAATATTTTAAAGCAGTGAAATATCTCATCCTTGCTTTTCAATAGATAAATCCAGGTTTTCCTTGAAAAATTATCAATAAAGGTTAAAAAATACTTATTACCTCCAATTGACGATATGTTCATCTAGCCATGAACATCTGTATGAACAAACTCCAAAGGAAATTTCGCATGCCAAGACTCCTTAACAAATGGTATCTTGTGATTCTTTCCAAAAATGCAAGCCTCACACAATTGATCAAGGTGATGAATATGGGGTAAATCATTCACTAAATTTTGTTTAGAGAGATTTTCTAAACTCTGAAAATTTAAGTGTCTAAAGCGTAAATGTCATAACCACGATTCATTATTCACTATTGCATTCAAGCTCTTGAAATCACCCATATGAAAATCTACTGGAAACATGCGGTTTTTTTATAAAAAGGTTTTAAGAATCAAACTACCTTTTTTATAAAAAATTGATAATTGACTTTCGAGTATGTGCATCACGTAACCCTTTTCGACCAACTGTCGCCTACTCAACATATTACTTTTCATATGAGGTACATAGAAAACATCATAGATGTACCTGTGATCACCATTCTTCAATGTGATAAGAATTCGCCCTTTTCTAGTCACTGGAACGAACCTGCCATCATCGAATTTCACTTTTGTGCGAAATGAGTAATCCAAATCTGCAAACAGCTCCTTCTGACAACACATATGATTCGTGCAACTTGTATCCAAATACCAAGTCTGATTGTTTGGAGTTTCATTTGATGTGGCTGCCATTAGTACTGCATGATCCTCTTCATTTTGTTCGTGATTACTATCTTCTTGAGCACAATTGGCAGCAAGATTATCACCTTTTGATCTGCATTCATTTGCATAATGGTCGTTTTTATGGTAGTTATAACACTCCACATTTGATTTATTATACATGCTTCCTCGTCCTCCGCAACCACGTCCTCCGCGCCAAGAGTTATTTGAACTTGGATTGTGATTGGAACCAATGTTGTTTTGCTCAACGCCTCCATGATTCTAGCCACCACGACCTTTGCTGGAATAGCTATCACCACGTCCCCGTCTTCTGCCTCATGAACTACCATGTTTATGATAAGAGCTACCAATTGAGGCTTGTGCTTGTAAAGCCTATTCAATTGGTTTTTCAATCTTATTGTCATCCATCTGCTGTTCATGCACTCGTAGGGAACTGGACAATAAACTTATTGTCATTGTTGAAATGTTATTGACCTCTTCAATTGCGACAACAACATGTTTAAATCTGGGAGTTAAAGACCTCAAAATCTTGTCCTCATTTGCCTGCTTCGAATGTGTTTCACCATTGGTCTTCATCTTATTTGTCAAGGCAAGAACTTTATTTATATAACATCAACAGTCTCTGTGGTTTCCATCTATAGCATTTCACATTGGCATCTTAGGGTTTGAAGACGTACCCTCTTGATCTTGTCATCACCTTTATAATTGGTGGTTGACAAAATGGTTCAGGCCTCACTTGCAGTTGTTGCTCCTTCTATATGCTCAAACGTCTCGTCATTCATCCCTTGATGAATGAGATACAAAACCTTCTTGTCCTTCCTCTTCTGGTCATAATGCGCTACTCGTTGGGCCTCAGTTGCATTATAGCTAATGCAAACACTCCACTCTCAACAACATCCCATAACTCATGATAATCAAACAAAACTCTCATCACACCACCGATAGTAATTTTTTCCATCAAGGATAGAGACCGATAATTGGGTTGAGTTCATGATAACAAACTGACTCTAACACCAGTTGTAGAAACTAATTGAAGAAAATAACAAAAGGCAAAAAGTTGTAAAAACTTATTGAACGTAATTGCACAAAATTGCAAAACTGTTGAATTGATACATCCATTTTGATTTACTTCAATAATATATATAATAAAATTACACAATTATTGAAAGCTATAAAATAGAAATACTAACAACCCTGTAAACTGACCATTAATGCAATATTAACGATAAATAATTTAAAACTAATAAAATCTGAATTAATAACCAATAGTCTATGAGCACCTTTACTCACAAATCACGGTGCTAACGACAAAAGAAAATCTCATGCATCTTTATTCTCGAGTGCTCGCCACTTAATTAACAGAGCTTTGTATATTCAACTAAAAACTTTATGCATATATTTATTTAACTAACCGCCCTTTGTATATTCACATATATTATATTATAACAACTTAATATATATATATATATAACAACTTTATATATTAACATATCACTAAATTTATTATTTTTTTTATTTTAATTATTATTCATCGGATTTACCAATGAAATTGGACCGAAGATTCGTCTTTTGAACCCAAAAACCGAGTTTACCATAACGAGATATAAGCACACGAGTACTCTTGTCCAGTTTTTATATATATATATATATATATATATATTTATATATTTATATATTTATATATCAGCAATATAGCAGTATATATAATACTATGTTTTAATTTCCGACTAATATCATGTCCCTTTCTATCCCTTTTTCGTAATCTTTAAATAAAAGTAAATATAAAATATAAATACATTAGATTTTGATTGACTTAATAAATTGAACGGTTTTTTCGAAATATGGAAAGATGATTTGTACCAAAAAGTATAAAGTAATGTAGAGAGTTTTTGTTTTATATTAATTATCAATAACAAGTTATTTTTTTTACATTAACGAAATGCATTAAAGTTAAATTCTTAGAATATTGATCTACGCAATTAGTTAATTTAATTTAATTGACTGCAATGGCGCTTTCTCTTTCTTCCTGGCAGCGTGTAAGCCGTACACACGTGGCTCGTGTAACTAGTTTCCCTACATGACGTAGATTTAAGAAAGGAAGAAGGCGTAGGATGAGAGCGTGGTTTACAATCGCTGATCCATAAGGTGTGGGAAGAGGAGAAGTTGTCCTCCCCAGTACTTGAAAGGTTTGGACCAACCATTTGCTCTAACTATATGTATCCAGACCTGTTATGGCAGTTTTTAACACACACCCAGGGAGAAAAAACCGTTGAACCATTCCCATTATAATTTCCCTCCCTCAGTCACTCACCCCCGGCGGCGCCACCGTCACCGCCACCCCTTCATGACCCAAACATCAGCCCAACCTTACCATAACCTCTGAGACAGGAATCTCGTACAGGCAAATAAATTTATTGATCAATCCCAAATATTGTTTGGTCTCTAGCGAGCGCGTGAGGGTCCGCTGCAACCATGTCGAGCATCGTCAAGGAGATCCTGGCGAGCCCGATACAAATGGCGGACCAGGTATCCAAGATGGCGGAGGAGGCCCAGAATTTCCGACAGGAATGTCTCGAGGTCAAATCCAAAACGGAGAAACTCGCAGGGCTCCTCCGTCAGGCCGCGAGGAACAGCAACGACCTATACGAGCGTCCCACGCGCCGCATTATCGACGACACCGAACAAGTCTTGGACAAGGCCCTCGTACTAATCACCAAATGCCGCGCCAACGGTCTCATCAAAAGACTCTTCACCATCATCCCCGCCACCGCCTTTCGCAAGACCAGTATGCAGCTTGAGAATTCGGTCGGCGACGTCCAGTGGCTCCTACGCGTATCCGCGTCCGCCGACGAGCGTGACGACGAGTACCTCGGGCTCCCCCCCATCGCCGCCAACGAACCCATCCTCTGCCTAATATGGGAACAGGTCGCCATTCTCCTCTCTGGCGCCTCCTTGGATGATCGCTCCGACGCCGCCGCTTCCTTGGTTTCGCTCGCTCGCGACAATGACCGGTACGGGAAACTGATCATCGAAGAAGGTGGTGTGCCCCCGCTGTTGAAGCTTCTCAAGGAAGGACAAATGGAAGGGCAGGAGAACGCTGCCAGAGCCATTGGGCTTCTCGGGAAAGACCCTGAAAGCGTGGAACACATTGTGAATGCCGGTGTTTGTTCCGTGTTTGCCAAAATCCTGAAAGACGGTCACATGAAGGTTCAAACGGTGGTGGCCTGGGCTATTTCCGAACTCTGCGCCAATCATCCGAAATGCCAGGATCATTTCTCCCAGAACAATGCCATACGCTTGCTCGTTAGCCATCTCGCCTTCGAGACAATCCAAGAGCATAGCAAGTACGCTATTGCGAACAAGCACAAGTCCCTTCACACGTTAGTTTTGGAGAGTAATGCACAGAACGTGCATGACGAGGATGATGATCATAAGCACATTGGCATTAATCAGCTGGGGGCAACGACAGGCACTCAGATGCAAAACGTGGTCTCCAACACCATGGCCATGAAGGCCATTGCCCAAGGAAATAATGCCACTGCCACTACCATTGGTAACCCCAACAGCACCGCTACAAACGCCAAAAAACAACAGCAGAGTGGGGCCCCGCACGTGTCAATCGCTGGGACGAGTATCAAGGGGAGGGAATTCGAAGACCCGTTGACAAAGGCAGAGATGAAGGCGATGGCAGCTAGAGCCTTATGGCAACTGGCGAGGGGGAACTTGACTGTGTGTAGGAGCATAACCGAGTCAAGGGCTCTTTTGTGTTTCGCGGTTTTGCTCGAAAAGGGTCCTGAAGACGTGCAATCTTATTCCGCAATGGCGTTGATGGAAATAACTGCCGTGTCGGAGCAACATTCAGAGCTGAGACGCTCTGCTTTCAAACCCACCTCCCCCGCTGCAAAGGCTGTTCTGGAGCAGCTTCTTAAAGTGATAGAAAATGAACAAATTGACCTGCTCATACCTTGCATCAGATCCGTTGGTAATTTGGCGAGAACTTTCAGAGCTACGGAAACAAGACTGATTGCGCCATTGGTGAAGCTCCTTGACGAAAGAGAAGCCCATGTATGCATGGAAGCGGCCATTGCGCTCAACAAGTTTGCTTGCACGGACAACTACCTCCACGAGAATCACTGCAACGCCATCATAGATGCTGGTGGCGCCAAGCACTTGATTCAACTGGTTTACTTTGGGGAGCAAATGGTTCAGATGCCTTCTGTCACTCTCCTTTGTTACATAGCGCTTCACGTTCCGAAGAGCGAGACGCTGGCGCAAGAAGAGGTTCTGATAGTTCTGGAGTGGTGCACGAAGCAGGCACATCTGGTGGATGATCACAACATTGAACAACTGCTACCAGAAGCCAAGAGTAGGCTCGAACTGTATCAATCAAGAGGAAGAGGATTCCGCTGAATTAAGAAACATATATATACCTACCTGCACAACCATGAAATCTGTAACTCTCTTCCGTCTTCTTTTATTTTTACGGATTGCATGAGTGTATGTATATATTCCAGGGTGCTTGCCCCTCAAATTAATCTAGGCACGTCGTCTTTTTGTATCCAATAGAATATATCTATAGAAAACCTTTTTCTATATTCTTTTCAAAAATAACTCTTTTATCGTCTCTTCTTTCCTCCACCAACTTTATTTTCCTGCATCACCTCTTTTCCTGTTTATTCTCGAGCATGAAAATGGGACTAGGATCAATTTTCAGATTTCTAGTTCTTTCATTTTTGGTCCATCCAGATAAAATTAAAGATTTCTTCCTAAGTTTTCTATAAAAAGTTTTTTTAACCTTCTAGTGAAAAGTTCATTCTGTGTCGTGTGGAATTTTTTAATAAAAATTTAGATAATCAGAATTGAAATATCTAATCTAAATTGTTTTTTTCATTACTACTATATATGTACCATATATGTAGCACGGGTAAACTATATGTAACGTACTGTTGGACAAACTATCTTGAAGAGTAATCATCTATTTAACACATCTATGTAACATAGATACTCTACAACACATATGCATATATGTATAATTCCTAAAATGTAGGTTCCAGGAATACGAATTATATAATTTATTAATAAAGATTTATATGTATAAGTATGTTCCAAATTATTTTTTGGAGCAGAAAGATGTTTTTCATGACTGGTTTACAATGATTTGTTTCTTATTTTTATAATCATAATAAAATTTATACAATAAGTTTGAGTGTTTAGAAAATTAATGTATTTTTCCTTTTTAAAATTGTGTTAGAATTGTACTAGAATTGTCAAAAATCCAACAAATACTTTTTGAATTGGACACTTCACGGATACGTGTCCTACAAGTGTCATAGGAGTGTCGATGTCCGATACGAGTATCTGACACCAACACGTCATTTAAGAGGAGTGTCCGAGCTTCATAGGTAATCATACTTCAACATTTTCACTTAAAAAAAGAAGTTATAATATTTTGACATCCTTCTTCACCTTACACCCATAATAAAATATTAATATTTGTAATAAAAAAAATTAAAAAAAAATCTTAATGAAATATAAGCAAAATTCAAAATGTTAAAATAATTTTCAAAATTAAAAAAATTATAAATTTTTATAGAGAATTAAAATATTAATATTTATTGAGTTGTAGGATGAAGCATGGAAGTAAAAAAACATTTTTGTTAGAAAAAAAACTATTTTCACAACTTAACAACTGTATATATTAATAAAATATTAAATTAAAATATAAATTAAATGGTGAGTAGGATGACCTATCGGAAAATCAGTTGTAGAAGGATCAACTTTTTTTTAGAAAAATATAGTGTGACAACTCAAAGAGAGTTGTATACAACCCTAATGTGATAGGTTTAGAAATAAATATATATAATAATGAGTAAATTTGTAATTAAATGATATAAAAAAATATTAAAATAATAGTATTGAGAGTTGTAATGTGGTTGTATAAAAAAATATTGTTGTCCATGTATCATTATTTTTTTTTTATCAGAATTTCAGAGAAGCAAATGACTGCCCTGGAAAAGGTCACACATAAAGAGTTAGAAGCTAGCTAGGACTCACACATAGAGTTAGAAGCTAGCTAGCTGGAAAGATATTTGGTTGACATGCGAAATGGTTATTCTTTTTAAAATAAATACCTGTGGTTATTGTTTTTTTTAATAAAGAGGGGTTTACGTTTTAACAAAAATAAAAAAGAGCTTTAGTCACAATATGAAAATTTATTCTCATGTTTTCTCCTTCTCTCATGTATATCGTCTTTCCCTCTTATATGTGATCTCACTTCTTCCTGTTTCAATTAAATATGGGATGATTTTTTGTTGTGGTGTGCAATTATTGTATGTAATTTCTGCATGCATTCTCTCCCTCTCCTTTAATTCCTCTGCTATAGGGTTATTTTTTGATTCGGATTGAGCCAAAAGTCAAGCAGTGTCCTTCAAATTTTTATTGAATCACAAGTCAAACACTTCTCCAGTCAAAACTCAAACACTTCTTCACCCAAATTCGTAAAAAAATCCTTAAACTAAGCTTCGTGTCTTCAATATTTACCCAATACTGTTTGCATGTTTCAAAGTTTTAATTCTTCAGAGACAAAATTACTCTTCCCTACATAAGTACCACGTGCCATATCACAATTATCAAGAGGGAGTATTTTGCTTACATTTGTGAAACTAATATTTTTTAATAAATTATTATTTTGTTATAATGTAATATTTTATTTCAAAAAACAGTTGGAAAGTAGTTGTTTTTACTATATTTGCAAGTCTCCAACAAACTTTATTCTAAAATCTTTTATCTTTGTTTGTATCATTGGAGATATTTTTTATCATAAGCATTGTTTGGGTTGCAAAACTTGTTTTATATTTCTACACGGCCTACTTTTATTGTTTATTCAGGAAGATTTTTTTTATATATCGGACAGTTAGTTTGTATTTATTTTTAAAAGAAATTATTTTTCATAAGTTAAGTAGAATTTTACTGTGTTTCTAATGTGTTTATTTTGAAAATAAGTAGTTTTCTGCTTATTTTAATAAATAAATTCTATCCACTTTATAAAAATAGTGAATTTTAAGAAAGTAATTATTTCAAAAACATGTAATTTAAATTTAAACAATGCTATGCTTTATTAAGAAAACATATTAAGAGACTATGCATGTTCTAGTTTAAAATAACGGAGACATGCTATTTGTAGAGTAAAATATCCACAGTAAATAGTTGAAGATTTGATTAACATTATGTCATCACTAGAATTTTAATTTGTTTTTGAAGTGGGGTTATGATAAACTTCAATAATAAATTATGAGGATTGTTATGTCACAAATATTTTTCGGACTGTTTGAGCAATTATAGTAAGTAATACATTTAACGAGATTTAAATCGTTGTTAACATTACTGATAATTTTTGTGTGAGATAAATATAATTTTATATAAAAGAATTAAAATTTATGTTAGGATTCTAAGCATAAATTTGACTCTCACGTTAAATAAAAATAAACAAGTTCTTATCTCCTATATAATTTTTTTACAATTCATTAGTGTTGAATTTCTCCATAGTTTTCTTATAAAAATTTAATAATTTATAATAACCATGTTAAAGAATATATATATTCAATAAGAGATTTAATTAATTATTTTAGAAATTTAATGTGTCCTTAAAACCCCGAGTCCCATTAGTTTTTTTACATTGTTTTTGGGCACATGAATGAAAACACATTTTGTTGCATTAAGGGTTGAAACAAATTGAGTCTCCCACATAAACGAATGCATGGTGTTCCAACCATGAGACTAGAAATAGTGAGCCAAACAACCTTTCTTAACCTTCAATTACATAAAAACCACTCCACCTTTTTGGTACTTCCAAGATCACTACCTTTTAAAGTTTACTTATATTATTTAATTATATTTTTAATGGATGTAATTATGAAACAAAAAATAATTCCAACTATAGAGACACTAAAATTGTTTTGCTTGAACGTTTACAATCAATACATTATTATGATTTTTACTATGTTTATCTGTTTTATAATTTAACAAAATACATATTAGTAAATATGTAATTATGAATAATGATATATATATATATATAATCCAAATAATTGTAGATTTTATAAATATATTTGTATTTGTATATAACATATAGATATAGAATTCTTTAAAAAGTATTTATCATAAAAAATCATTGAAATTACATTTTGGCAATCGTTGGTTATTTAAATATGTATTTGTCATAAAGAAAAGAAGTGAACAACGCTGATTAAAAAAATAAAAATAAACATGTATTCTTTAAATCATATCATACATGATAAACTAGAAAAATAGTAAAGACACGTTGACGCATTTTTCTTAATTATCCATTTTCAGAATTAAAAATATAAAAGTCGCCATTCATAAAAAGAATTGACAAAATTCTACGGGATTGACATGTGACATTTACTTAGAAGTCAAAAACCTTCTTCACACACATTTTTCTATTATTTTCCGTATTACAAAAGGTCATGCTAATAGTTAATTTATATATGTATTTTCTGGAATCAGTAGGTATTTGGTTGAGTTCACTAAAGCTAATTTAGGGAACGTGACAGCGTGAAAGTTTAGTATGGCCGCGAACTAATCTAATAGACCCAAAAACACTACCTGGCCTTGGCTAGTATCGTGCAACACCAGCAAGGGATAAATTCCACTAAAAGAAAGTATAACGTTTTTCCTACACGCATATTCTCGATAGCATAATAAATATAAATACATATTCCCAACAGCGTAATGAATATAAATGTCATATCCCCGATAACGTAATAAATATTATCCTCAGTATCCCTAATTACGTTGTTTAACTATTCCGATTTACATGCTTTATATCCATATAAGTTACTGTAAACTGACACATGCCTGGAAAGACCAGGGTCAGAAATCCAAGCTCATGGACGCTTATAAATAGACAAACACCCACAGAGAGTATCTCAACTTGCATCTTTGTCGTATATTTTACCATACACAATATATTTTGTGCTCTCACTGACTTGAGTGTCGGAGTGTAATCGCAGGTGGAGCCACCCTCATCCCCAGAAGATCGGTGTGTTGAAACCTGGAGGTCATTCCTAAGCACCTCATCCACTAGCTGACCGACCACCAAAAATGAATCCGAAAAGAGTTCATCCATACTCCGACAGACTTTGAGCCGGTGAGAACAATATATAAAAGAAAATGACTATAAAAAAATCGTGATATATATTTTTATTTTTGGATGACTTAGAAAGATCATCTTTCGAATTCTAGTATGTTTGGAAGTGAATTGGATCTCGACTCTAAAATATTAGATTAAGTCGTTAGAATCAGAGAAAAGTATATATAAAAGATCTCTAAACTTAAGTCATTATATTTGATAGTTAAAATGATAAATATTACTAAAATGATAAATATTATTATGCTCAATTATAATTTTTGGATAATTCGGACCACTAGTCTATGAATTGTGTCCACTATTTACAATACAATTTTCACAATTAAAAAGTATTTCATAAATCGTCTTAAATATATTTTTCATTTGTGAAATAAAAAGAATCATACAAATAAGTCGAAGAAAATAATAATAAAGGGATATTAGCATTGGTAAGAATTGAGAAGGTGTATTGGTATGGGCGAGACCGAAGATCTGGTCATCCTGACCGAGACCCGGGCTTGTTGACTAAGGCCGGGGAAACTTGGCCAAGACCACGAGAACTTGGCCGAGACTACGGAAACTTGGCCGAGACGAGTGAAATTGTCACGGTCGACCTAGCCGACCGACCCATACATCCATCAATGCTCAAATCAAGGTCAATAAAACTAATTTGTCATTAAGGATTAGGTAATACACCATAAGTGAGATCCATTCCACTAATCAGGCCCAATAAGGTAAGCCCATTAAAATAATATAAATAGCACACATCCCAAGGAGAAAGGTACGTCATTTATTATTGTGCACCTACCCGAATACTGATCACCCGCTTTACTGACTTGAGCGTCGGAGTGCCTTTTGTAAAATATGCATATATGTCCTACGTGGCATATATGTGATTTAAAAAAAAATCATAAAGTTGAAAGGTAGTTACTTTTGAAATTTGAAATTTGAAATTTGAAAGGTAGTTACATTTCAAATTTGAAATTTGAAAAGGTATTTTTGAAAAGTTTTGTTTCTATATTTAGGCACATTGATGGGATGTGTTGATGATTGTTTTTTATTAAGTGAAAGAAATTGGTCCTCCTTCAACCAAGTACGTGAGACATTTTCCTCTCCATCAGAAAGTCTTGTAAAAGTGAGAAAAAGGTAAAGAAGGAGAAACCAGTTTTGTGATCATCTTTTATCAACATATTGAAGAACAAATCTTCATGGATCAAGGTACGCATATTTATATTAATGATATTGTGAAAATCATATAGTTCTAAGATCAAACAGATTAAATAAATTCTTACATGTGGTATCAGAGTCGGGTTTAAGAACGTATGATTTTCCATTATTTTTGTCAATTATTTCCACTAATTGATAACCCTAATTTTGTTGATGAGAAAATTGATAATTTTATCAATTATATATTTCCACTGCTTAACAACGCCTTTAAGGGTTCGTCAAATTAATAATTTATTGCATTTGAAAAGTAGATTATTCTTCTTTATGATGATTCAAGATTTATTTGATTGCATAGATATAAAAGTAATAAATTGTTCTTCAAT
>Ga0123342_1000886_pt1 | contig 49637 bp, 21 predicted proteins | sample Turbeawhitnodule_FD_89960 | JGI IMG/M metagenome (GOLD analysis project Ga0123342, IMG submission 89960) | Root nodule microbial communities of legume samples collected from Mexico - Turtle bean Mexico white nodule | ecosystem: Host-associated > Plants > Roots > Nodule | place: Mexico: Nepantla...
AGCTGGTTGATGAGAACACTATTTGTGTGGCTGCCATCTTGGGCTCAACTTACAATGGAGAGTTTGAAGATGTGAAGCTCTTAAACGACTTGCTGCTACAAAAGAATAAGCAAACTGGGTAAGCAATGTTCCACTGTGTACCTCTGGTCTCCAAATAAAAGTGTTTCTAATTTGGTAAAGTTGTGTTGTGATATTACAGATGGGAAACAGGTATTCATGTGGATGCTGCTAGTGGTGGTTTCATTGCTCCTTTCCTTTATCCAGAGCTTGAATGGGATTTCAGACTGAAATTGGTGAAGAGCATAAATGTGAGTGGACACAAGTATGGGCTTGTTTATGCTGGTATTGGTTGGGTTATTTGGAGGAACAAGGAGGAGTTGCCCCAAGACCTTATCTTCCATATCGATTACCTTGGAGCTCACCAACCCACCTTCACCCTCAATTTCTCTAAAGGTCTTTCTCTTCAAACCATGTCTATTCCTTCCACACCTTCATTACATAATCATACCATATACTTACCTTCTCATCTTCACTTTCAGGTTCTAGTCAGATCATTGCTCAATATTATCAGCTAATTCGTCTTGGCCAAGAGGTCAGCTCTTATATATAGTTCAATATTTCAATTATAGTTTATTTCCCTCTCCTCAATTCTATCATGTTACCACAATTCCCTTACCTTGTTATTGGACTTAGCAGGGTTACCGAAGCATAATGGAGAACTGCAGAGAAAATGCAAAGGTGGTGAAGGAAAATTTGGAGAAGAGTGGACGCTTTAACATAGTTTCAAAAGACAATGGTGTTCCTGTGGTGGCATTTTCTCTGAAAGACCGAAGGGAGTACGATGAGTACAGGATATCAGAGATGCTGCGGCGCCATGGTTGGATTGTTCCAGCCTATCCAATGCCACCTGCTGCTCAGCACATAAATGTACTGCGTGTGGTCATAAGGGCAGAGTTTTCACGCACCCTTGCTCAACGCCTTGCGTTTGACATACACAACGTGCTGCATGAGCTTGAAAAGGTGCAGGCTCCCATAATGACCAATAGCAGTGAAAAAGAGAACAAGAGCTTGGTTGAAACTGGAGTGAAGGAAACTGCATTAGACCCACCAAGAGCAATCATTGTTCAAGAATCCAACAAGCGTCAGAAAATTATGGCTGCCTAGCTAGGGGCTCTTTCTCACTATACCTATAAAATAAGGAGGCATTAGTTCTAATTCCAACCATACTCCACCCTTAACTATACTTACTTTATTTTCCCGAATGTTAAGGGAAAAAATTGCTTATAGTTTGATGTCAATTGAGATGTGTAATTGGCATGTATTACGTTTAAAATGTTTGAGACCAATGTAACTTGATTGTGAAAGTTTTTCAATGTTTGTATTATCCTTTGATTATCCATTACAAAATAAATTGAGTAATGTGTGTATAATTTCAATCTCTTCCATATATAGTAGCTTAACAAATAGAATAAAATTATGAGCAAAACTAAGTTTCAGTGGAGGAGTCACTCCTACCCAAATGATTAGATCTTAATAAATTGTGATCCATTACTATCAATACAAGAAAATCATGAAATAGAAATCAATTTTACTCAAATGATTGAATCTTGATTTTATAATTAGATACATATTATATTGAATGATATTTTGATTTGATTTATATATCTGGTTTAATGACATTTGCTTGATTGAATTAATTAATTGAACTAGTTAGTTGTTCAAACTAGGATTTTAATTTTCATAGTAGTATGATGAGAAATGAATGAATATGTAAATTGATATTTGGTTATTTTTACATTTCGTTTCTTAATCTTTGTTAAATTTTTTATTTTATTTCATTTTAGATACCCAAAATTAATTTATATAAGAAGAGTATAAAAATTGATTACAATATACCTGCATCATTTAATAATCGACCTCTAGACCTCTAGATTGTATTTTATATTGTACAATTTTATAAAAAAACTTAAATATTTTTATTTTAAAACAACATTGAAAATCATGTCTCTAGATTAGTCATGTGTGAGTTTTTTTCTCACCTTTTCTTTTAACCAACTAGTCAAGTTAATCAGGAGAATGATTATTCTTCTAATCAATCCTTTACTTTTTACTTTTTAAAGTATTCTGAAAAAAATATTATTATTGAGTTGTATAACCTTAACTTTTAAAATTTTTACTATGAGAAAATTGTTTCTCTATTTAAATGTGCGATGAGATTTGTGTGCATTTTTGTCCATTTCATATTTCTATGCAATTTTTATTTGTTTTTAAGCTTTTTATAAGTGTGTTTCTGATTCTTGATATTATGATTTTGAGATGTTGTGTTTTAAATTGAAATAAAATGTTTTTAACGAAAAATCTAAGGTAACACCTCCATGGTTTTGAGTCCTTTAGAAGGTATACAAATATTAAGGATTCATGTTTTCAAAGGTTTTAGTCTCAAAGGTTTTCAAATTCTAAGGAAAGATAAATATTGAAAATTCATGTTTTGAGATTTTAACATGAAGCTTTTGAAGATGGGTCAAGATAGCAAAATATGCTTATCTGCCTCTAAAAAGGATAACAAAATTTGTGTGAAGTGTTATTATATGTTTATTCTAGATAGATAAAATCACAAATCTTGTAAAGAAAACAAAATCTACTTAAAAGATATTTTTTCTAAGTTTTTAAAAGACTCTTTACTTTTCTTTTTCTTTTACCATTATATTGTGCTCAAATATTTCTATAAAACGCTTTTAAAACCCTATTCAAATTTCTCATTTTTGAAGCTAACCATTTACTTAAAATGATAACAACATTTATGTAAAAATGTTAAGCTAGAACCCTTTGAAATTTCTTGATATCTTTCCTAAAAATATATTTAATTTATATTTATAATTATAATTATCAAACAATTTATATTAAACTAAAACATTTATTTTCCAAAATAAAAATATTATTTTTTCATTAAATTTATAAAATATGAATTACATTTTAATTCTATTCTATTTACTTTGAATTCATTATAAATAAAATGTTCACTCAAATTTTTTTTAAAAAACTTAGTAATGTATTAAAACAGTGAGAATTTATAAAATCAATAACATCAATTTTAATCCATCCAAAAGTCATTTTGTTATATTTTTAAAATTAGAAATCAATAACACCTAAAAAGAGTCATATTTTTTTTTTGAAGTTAAAATATTTGAAAAAATTAAGCCATTTTAAAAATCTTTCGTCCTTTTATTTTCTTTCTTCTGTGGCATAAATTTGGATTTGATCTTTGGCAATTTTAAAAAGTAAATAAAAGCCCTATGTAATTTTAAATTTGTTGAATTTGCCGCAGCTAAAAATAAATAAAAAGGCAATAGTTACAGTGGCCGAAGTTAAGGTGGTGGTGGGCATGGAGAAATCAGGCGAAGATGTTGTCGTGCTGGATCGTGCTTCACGAGCCACTCGGGGCAAGAGGTTAACGAAACTCCTTGACGATGAAATCCAAGAAGATGAATTATTCTGGAATCAGGAAGCTCTTAAAGACGAGGACGAGGACGACAACTACCAAGAGGAACCTGAGATCGCCGATGAATTTGACTCTGATTTCGACGAAGATGTATTTCGCAACATTTTCTTTCAACTCTTTTGCGCTTTTTCTTCTTCTTCTTCTTCTTATCTTTTGTAATTTTACACTGACACCGTTGATTCGACACTTTCTTCAGGAGCCGGAGCCCGAGGAAGAAGACCCTAACAAATATGACGCTGAAGAAAGGTTTGTTCTCTCCGTTTTCCTTCCTCTTCCTTCCCTGTCTTTTATGTTTCTAATGGTATTGTTTGTGTTTGAAAGAATGCTTAAGAAAAAGCGACTGGTATTTCCTGGGAAGACTCTGGCTGTGAAGAAGAAAAAGAAGAAAATTTTATCGAAATTGGAAGGTTCTCCGAAGGAGGAGGAACATTCTGGAAAGGCTTCTGAGGAACACCAGGATGAGACTGGGGAGAGAATGATCAGGAAGTCCACTAGGACTTCTGTCATCGTTCGCCAAGCTGAGAGAGATGCCATTCGTGCAGCCCTCCAAGCCACCATCAAGGTCCATTCTTTCTCTTCTCATTTTTCTCACTGCATGTGATTTCCTTAGTAAATGGTACTTTCCTTTTGTTAAACTCATCTGGGATGTGTTCATGAGATACCTTAGTGATTTTTAGTTGTACTATTTACCTGCTCTTCAACCTTGTACATTGGAGCAGTGGAACATGATTCATTCATTTAATTTTTTTATAAAGGTTTTATTTTTGTTATTACCTTAGTAAAGTTATGATCCTGGTCTGAGAAGGTTTTATTTATTTTTTGGTTTTTGGGGGCTCAGCCGGTCAAAAGGAAAAAGGAAGGTGAGGAGAAGAGGATGACACAAGAGGAGATGCTTTTAGAAGCTGCTCAAACGGGTTAAGATTACAACTCTTTAAAATCTACTGATTGCTTATTTATCTTGTTTGAATTTCCGAAGGTCCTTCACTGTTTAAATTATAATTTTGACTTTACAGAGATCATAAACTTGCGCAATTTGGAGCGTGTTTTAGCTAGAGAGGAAGAGGTTAAAAGAAGAGCAATTGTGCATAAAAATGTTTATAATGGTCCACAGATACAGTATATATCAAAAAATGGTAAGATTCCTATATGGTGGTGTCTTTGGACATGCACTGCATTATACTTACATTCTTAATTTATTAGTATTGGTTGTTGTTGACATTTTTCATCTGACTATCTGTTAATCTTCCCAGGTTGTTCCTATTTAGAGTTCATTAAAGGGTCATCATTCCACTCAGAGATTTCCACAGGGCCTGTACAATGTGAGTCTCTCTGAACACTTGTAGTTCAAATAAGATTGACTATTTGCTTTACTTTTATGTTGAAAAAATATTGTATATAGTATTCCTTTATCCATTAGTGTTGCAGTGAGTGAAAATTAAATTCCCAGCGAAATTGCTATAGCATTGCTTTCACACTACATTGACCAATTAATTGAGTTTTTTTTTTTCTGATTCAATTTAATTTAGTTATTGATGATAGCATCTGACTTGCATTGAGGTCTGAATCTTAATCCATGCCTTTTGTTTCTGTAATGGACAAAACTCACTGAACTTATTGCTGATGATATCATTTTAGTAGTTTAGATTAATGACATAGTAAATGCTGAGTTGGAGATAATATAGCAGTGTCTAGAACTGAGTGCTTTAGAGGTAATTCAGGTGTCAAATATAACATCCAAATAGAATGGATGAACTAAGAAACATTTTAGGTGTTTGTGTGACCTTAAAATGCCTTACATTGGTATTGAAGATTTGTCAAATTGTAGTTAGATATGCAATTTTGTATCTGGATCAGAAGCCTGGGCAATAATGTGCAATCATGAACAAAAAGGTCAAGGTTGAAAAAATGAGAATGAAGCAATGGATGAGTGGGTATATCAATTTGAATAGGTTCAGGAATGAATTCATTAGGGAGAAGGTTGGTGTAACTTCTATACATAAAAATGATGGCTTCATTAGGGAGAAAATTGGAATGACAGTTAAAAATGATAAAAGTGGATGGTTGATGAAGATGGTTCTGGGATCTGAGAGCAAATGACTACCGCATACCTTGGTAAAATGTGAAGTCAAAGATAAGATGAGGCCATTTTAGAAATGGGTACGAGGATGTCAGAAACAGTGTGATGAGACTTGAAGAACTGTTAGAAAAATTTAAGTTTCGCAGCTTTGTGCATGTACGATATATGATAAGATAGGAATTCAGAAAAAAAAAAGATGGAAACTGTAGAATAGAATCTAAAGAACAGAACTTTATTGAAGAACAAAACAGATATGATATGAAGAGTATAATTCTCCCCAAGGGCTTCTCCTTCCCAAAAGATAATTTGTTTCATTCACAATAACTGTCAAATTTGCAGAATACCCTTCCAAAATTTGATTCCCTTATAGTTATAAGTGATCGCTTCTGGTTAACTAAGTAGTCCAACACTCCAACAAAATAATGGACTAACTTATTCAACTCTCATCATATATCCCAACATGATCAAGTTCAATGACAGGTACAATGTAGCTGACTCCACTCAGCAGGAATCAGGCTTGGGTATTGTTGTATTATCATTGCAACATACCAAGAGTGCCTGGATTCCAAAGAAAAGATCGCCATATAAGAATATTGACTAAAATTCAGGTATTTGTGTGAATTTTTCTTCCTCTACACTTTGTGGCAGAATACCATGTTAAACTACAGGAAAGAGAGAGACATTGAGCTGAAACTGAATGTTTCTGAGACAACACATGGTTTATTTATATCGAGAAAACAAAATCAATACAATAAGTAGAGGAGATTTGGTATCTTCTAATAATAAAGATATGATACAAGAATAGATAAAGATGTTCCTAATAGTACATATATAATCTAGATATTCATGATTATAAAAGTTTGCACCTTATATAATCCTGACTATTGTTCCTGGGCTCACTCTGGCACACTGCATGCAACATATAACATACTAAAAGCGCCATCTAGAAGATCTGAAATATACATAATTAAATTAAATAAAACATCCCCAAGTGAGATTAGTCTCTGATCCGGTGAGTTAGAGGAAACACATGGTAGGAAGGACCAAAAATATTAAATAAAACATAAATATAAAGAATAACGTGCCTAGTCTTTTCTGATTAGTTTGCTTTATTTAAAAAATAGAGCTTCAATGAAGTATGTTTTTTAACCTTCTGTTTTTGATAATCATACAAAACATGTCTCCAAGTAACATTATTTTACAAATTTTATTTTATTTTTAATGATATTTATACTTTGTTTCAGATCCAGAACAACCTATTTGCTCTATTACTGGTTTGCCTGCCAAGTAAGATCTCATTTATCAATTTGGTAGTTCTTGCATTTTCCTTTTCTAATGTTGCAGTTTTTGGGTAGCTTATATTCTTGTTATTTATGTTATTAGGACTTGGGTATTTTTTTGGGATGGGAAGTTTGGACATGCTTTCCTTGCATGGAACAATCAGTTTTATGAAGTTAAATTGTTTCCACTTTCATTTTTGTGATCAAATTAGGTCAGATTATTATGCTTTCTTTCTTATTAGAACACTGGTGGTTCTTCCTTGATTTTTCAAATTGCATCATGCTTATCTACTGTTACGAATTATGATTGTCATTGATTATCCGTAAATTATTTGGAAGATTTTCTTTAGTCTATTTCCACTATACCCACATATTGTTAAGGATTTCTCTCTGGAATAATATAGGTACCGTGATCCAAAGACTGGCCTGCCATATGCTACAAAAGAAGCTTTTAAAATAATTCGAGAACGGTATGTCTATTCTGGTTTGGAAATAGTCTCTTTTTATGATAGTATTTGTCACATTTCCCCTTTTCAAATATGTTTTCTAAAAGCATATATTTCAATTTTTTATTCTTCTAGCAAGAATACTGTTTTACAAATGGTAGGACCAATTTGTAGATATTTTTTATGTTGGAGCCAAATTGAAGAGTGTAGAAAGTAAAAGAAAAATGTGTCAAGTATACAGATTAAAGTTTTATATGTATAAATTTTATTGACTAAACTGTAGTATACTTTTGCATTTAAGTGGAAACAATAGGTACAGTTCAGATGTATTGTCATAAAGAAGAAATAATATGGTTGACAAATTGATGCTTAATTTTAATCAACCAGTTCTTATATTTATTTTATTTAATATTTTTCTTTTCATTAATCTTGAAGTTGGTGTTATATAGTTGATTGGAAAGCCAATGGCTAGGTGTTTGATATAAAAATTGTAATAAAATGATGGGAGTTATTTTGTGACATGTTAAATAAGAAGAATGACAATGAAAGTCTAATATGGGGAAACAAACTTGATATTAAATTCAAGCATAACATTTCGCATGAGAAAAATATAAAGTGGGAGGACACCGCTTATATAGGTGTTGCATGGCTGTAGTAAAAAAGGCGAGAAGAAGAAAAAGGGAAAAACAATAGAAACGTGAGTTGACTACAATCTAATATGGAGAACAAAACACGTGTAAAGGTGTGTGTTGCTTAATTGCTCATCTTATTACCCCCCTCACTAGCTGAGGGTTAGGTTGGATGGGAAGTGATGGAAGTGCTTGGCTTGAAGTCCCTTAGTGAACTAACCAACAAGTTGTGCATTGAAGGAACTGGCAATAGTTTCATGAGTCAAGAACACCTTACACATCAAAGATTGGATTGGCCACAATGTGGAGAGTACTATTGTTGTCACAGTAAACCACTACTTCTTTGGATCATATCATAGAGACTTATATTGTATGTATCAAGCTTGGAACCTTAAATTGAATTTAAAGACCTCTCAAGGATTTAGTCAAAATATCTACAAATCATTCAAAATTGTTGAGAAATTTTAGTGGCATCATTCACTGTAACGATTATATCATCAACATACACAATTAAGTATTCATATTTCTCTAGAGAGATATGACAAAAAAAATCTGAATGATATGCCTCACCTTGTTGCAACCCAAAAATTGAATTTGTCAAACCAAACACATGGAGATTGTTTTAAGACCATAAAGAGAATTATGCAATTTACAAAATAACCCACACCTCCCTTGAGTTACAACCCTCTAGGTTGGTCCATGTAGATTTCCTCCTCTTTAAGATTACCATGAAGCAAAACATTCTTGATATCCACCTAATGGAGGGGTTAATTTTGGTAATAGGAGAAAAGGTATCAACATAACTGTTCCGACTTCAAGTCTGTTGAGATGACATCATTAAGGTCAATCATTGCATCCGAGGTATTGTGTCCCCTTTGGCAACCAGTCATGCTTTCACTCAGTCAATTTGACCATTTGACCCAACTTTAATAGCATAAGTTCACCTACATCTAAATGTCTTCTTTCTAGGTTAAAGAGGAGTAAGTTTTAATGCGTCGTTCTGGTCAAGAGTCTTCTACATTTCAACGATCATGGCTTGTTTGTTGCTATTTAGGATGATGAAATGCTTTTGTACATTTTTAGGAATAGTAATAGAGGACAGCAAGGAGAAAAAAAGAGACAACTAATGGTAACTTAAGAGAGTTGTAAATATGATGAGGATTTTGGGTAGAGTGAGTACCTTTCTAAAGAGCTATGGGCTAGGCGGATCTTCATTATTAGGAGTTGTGGTATTACTCGAAGATGGTGAAGGAATTGAAAACAAACATACCCAAAGACACATGGAGAGACATCAAATAAAAGTTCATCTGTAAATAAGACTGTACATGGAATTTGATTTTCAATATAAGAAGAGACATTCTATATATGAGGAAACAAACAGTAAGAATAACATCACCCTAGTGATAAACTGGTGCTAATAACATTAAGGTATGAATAGTTTCAACCAAGTGTCCATTTTTTTTTGCTATACCATTTTATTGAGTGGCATGAAGACAAGTGGACTGGTGTAGAATTTCATGTGAACTTAAAAGAGTAGATAAGTCAAAAGAAAAGTACTCTTTGGCATTATCACTTCTCAAAACTTTTATAACTTTGCCAACCTGTTTTTTTATTTTAATAAGGACAGATAGAAAGATAGATAGCAATTCAGGTCGATCTTTCATTAAATAAACTCAAGTACAACAAGATTATTTATCAATAAACATAAAATACCAAAACCCAAAGGATGTGACTCTGCCAGTACCCCAAATGTCAGAATGAATAATAGAAAAGCCAAAATTACATTTTGTTTCAGATTTTTCTGGAAAGGAAGATGTAACATGTTTCCTTACCAAAACCTATACTCCTCTTGTGTGGATCCTGAATGTAACAAGCATCACCTGAAAAGGAAAATAAATAGCTCATTGGTGTGGATATTGAAATCAAATTGAATGCAAAGAATGGCAAGTATAAAACATCTATCAACACGATAATATGTTGTATGAACTATGCCTGATATCTCAGCCTTGAAACAACACTACCATTATATGAAATTGGTTTAATTTTTCGATGAACAAACCAGCTCATATTGGAAGATGAGATCTTGAGCTCCAGAATCAATTACCCTGATTCATGAGTAAATGAAGGTACTAGTTTCAACAGCATGCTCCTTTAACTGAGATGCTCCCTCAATCTTAGACTCTCAGTCATTTCTAGTCTACCAAATTCACTGCAGCATCACCATCATTGTTTCAATGCAGTGTACCAATTGAGTTTAGGTAATGTTGAACAGCCCTATTTGGGACCATCCTATCTAACTGTAAGATGAAGTGGCAAATTACATGTTCTTATTCATTTAGTTTGGTATGTGCTTTGAATATCCTGTCGAAAACAGGTAATGAAGTGATTATTTACTAATTGGTTTAGATTGATATTAATGGGGAATGATGGATTGTTTTGCAGCTTTCTGAATGAAAGTGCTAACCCCAGAAAGGATATGAGCATGGGAGGCTTATATGATTCTGTTTCTGGATGTGGTTTTTCAATCAAGCAAAAGAGATCAGTAATGCCAGATAAAAACGTCAATCCAGATGTTCGCTCCTTAGCTCGTTTTCGTAGAATTCCTGTTTTTGAGGATGAAGATTCTGACTAGATGAAGATTCTGACTAGCTGCCTTGGTAATTAATATTTCTTGCCTGTCATAATGTTCCATGCTATTAATGTCAGTGGCTTATAGTGAAAGATGCATGGTTCTAATATATCATGATCAGGACCTAGGTTGACATAACATCAATATTTTTTTCCCCAGATGGCACTCTTTGGTGTTAAATTTATTCATATAGCACCCTGTATATAATATTTACATAAATAGCACACTATACTCTCCAAAGACTTGTATTTCTGGTCTGAAAACCATCTAAATTCTATTATTTCTGGTTTGGCATTTCTTATTTTATTTTGCAAATTATTTTAAAAAGGGGAAGGCAAATTTTAAAAATTAAAATATATAATAGAAAGTGTTGAATATAATTTAAATTTGGATTGTGAATAATAAAATAAATAATAGAATAAAGTGATTTAAATTAAATAAATATTAATTTGGGTTTTGTAAACAAATGTAGTATATAAATTGTTATTATAATTATTTTAATAAATATGTGTATGATGATAATTAATTTTTTAAATGATGAAAGAAATTAAAAGCAGTTATTGAAAATTTTAAATTATACATTGGAAAAAATGTGATTATTTATATAATACATTCTGAAAGTTATTTTATGTTTTAAATTTTGTGATAAAAGTAAAAAAAAATTATTAATAGTGAATATAATGGGAAAATTAAATTTTACAAATGTAAAATAAAGGATTTAAACATTGTCATTAAATAGTTATTTGACAGATAATTTGTTTTATATATTTATTGAAGTATAATATATGTAGTAACATTAGAAAAATACTTATTGAAATATTATATAATTGAAATTAAAACGTATACATTTTAAGTTAAGTATGGAACTTGTTATATTGGGTTTATGGATGTGGATATTATCTTGTAAATCAGAAATAATTTTGTCAGGTGTTGTAGATGTTGTCTTGCGCAAATATTTGGTTTTGATAAACAGTTTAATGTTGCATAATTCTTCACGTTATACATTTAGATGAAGAAGTTGAGTCATTTTTCATTGGTTAATTGTTTGTGCAATGTTACTACTAGTTTTGATTTATATTGATTTGTGAATGATGTTTTGATTATAACTTGAATTAGTTAATTTTCATTACTTATTTACAATCTTATATTGTAGTATTTTTTTTATGTTGTCCATTTTGAATGTTTATCTCTTAAATTATTATGCATCCCATACAACTACTGCTAACTGATGACTCTTTAATTCGATAAGTCTACTGAGACAAAAGTAATAAATTGTCTCTAAGGATAGATATCGAACCCACAATATTCATTAAATATGTAAAGATGTACCAAAGTTTATTTGAAAGGTTGATATCATGAATAGTTTGTAAGAAATTAAATAAAAATAAAGTATATGATTTAGATTATTCAATTATAAAGATTTGGTTTCGGGTTAATCCTTCTCACTCGTTTGTTTTTTCAATTAATAAAAACATATAGCATTCCATCTTGATTGACATTGATGCACATATAAAAATCATTTATATTGATTCCTAACATACAAAATTATTAAAATTGTCTCATAAATATTGATTTCTAGAATGTTTATAAAAACTTTCTTATCATTATGAACAAATGTTAAAAAATAATTAACATTTCAAATCTATTAAGTATTATCATTTAAGTCAGATGCTTAGAAGTACTTTTCAATCAAATCAAACTTTAAGAATAAAATGATAATATCAATCATCAATCAATAACAAAATATTATAAATAAATATCACATCAATACATAAGAGTTTGAACATATTACTCTCAATCCTGAAGGGAAGACTTAGTCACTCATATTGGTAATTGTAAGCATGGAAAGCAAGAAAAGAATATCCAGGGTGTTTCTCCTTGACGGTTTGCCTCCTTTAGGTTTTTCTATCTTTGATCATCCTCCTTCTGATCTTTATGGTTATGTTTCACGCCTTCTATTTAACCTAATTTTATGTAGGTTAAGTGACATCTCGCTCAAGCGAGATATTGCTTGCTTAAGTGAGTTTCACGAGAAAAAGTCCAACTTCACTGGAGTGAACTCGCTTAAGCGAGCCTTGGAAAAATCCTAGGTGAGTTCCTCTGGGGTTATCTTGCTTGGGAGAGTTTGGGCTTGTTTTACTCCTCCAAATTTGTCTTTTCATCTTGTCTTTAACTTGTTCATTCTCCTTTAGTCCTTTTATTTCCATTTTTTCCTAGATTCCTAAAATTAACACAAACGTGAGAATAAATCCTTCTTATTCATCTCATAATTCAAAAATATATAAAAAGGTTTAAATTCCTAAATTAGAGGTTGAATTATAACTCTATTAACAATTAAATTCCATAAATGCCTATCCTTTTTCATGAAATATTACTTAATTATGACACTTATCATTTTGATTGGGCGAGTTTTCAATGATCCAAGTTTGTCATTTTCATCTTGTCTTTAACTTGTTTATTATCCTTTAGCCCTTTTATCTCCATCTTCCCGTAGATTCTTGAAATTAGCACAAACTTAGGAATAAATCGTTTTTGTTCATCTTATAATCAAAAAATATGTAAAAAGGTTTAAATTTTTAAATTAGAGGTTGAGTTATTATAACTCTATTAATAATTAAAGTGCATAAATATCTATCTTTTTGCATGAAATATTACTCAATTATCAGTAGAAAACTTGTACACAACATTATTTGAATTAGAGGCCTAAACAAGAGGGGTGAATTATTTTTGAAAGATTTTCGCAAAGATTGAAGGTATAGTGAAAAACTCTGAAAAATCAACCAATTGATTTTTTGTTCAACTCAATAAAATTATTGTTTTAAGTTTGTTTCCAAGAAATCAACCACTTATTTTCAGAAAACAACCGGTTGTTTATACTAGTAGAATTTAAAAATAGTGTTAAAACATATTATGAGTGTAGGGAAAGAGAGAATCACACAAGATGTTTATATTGGTTCACTCTTAACCATGAGCTACATCCAGTCCTCAGCTAACCACTGAGATTTCACTATATAATCAAACCTAGATTGCAAAACACACTAAGAGTGATGATCTTGAACCTCTCAAGAACACACACCACAGTTTCCAGAAACACCTTTCTAAAACTGTCATACACAAGAACACACAGAAATACAATGTTAAAGGAGAACAAAATAAAATACACCTGAATATACAAAGCTTAAGTTCAAAAGAATACAAAACCCAATCATATTCAACACACTTGAGATGATCAAAAGCTTTTGAAATCTAGAAAATCGTTTTTAATAATCTCTCATTCTTAGTTAATACAAAGGAGTGTTGAACAACCTTTCTATAACCTCAATCAAGTGGTCAAAGCAGTTAAATCAAAACTCAAAATCAGTTGGAATAATTTAAAACAGTTTAAAACACTTAACATAATTCTATTATGAAAACACTCAGTTGTTTTCCAAATCAATCGATTGAAATAAAGTTTCTGTTAAGGTTTTTATAAAAATAACCAATTGATTTATCGAAACAACCGGTTGATTCTATTTGACAACAAAGACAAAACAAAGCTAAGTTTTTCCAAAACATTTTAAAAACCATTAAGTGTCAAACAACAGGTTGAAATTTCACACCCTTTTAAAAAACCCATCTTTTCATAAAGGTAAAGATTCAATTGAACTTGGATCATCTTAAGGAATGAATTAACAAGTTTCAAACAACTAACAACACACACACAACAACAGGGTCTTCAAGCTTTCCACTTGGATTTGGAGACATCAAAGCATCTTGTTCAACAATTTCCCCTATTTGATGAAGATAAATCCTTGGTTTGCTTGTGTTGTAGTTTTTGAACTTGAAAGATTCTGCAAAACAAAATTTATACATATAGAAAGCAAGCATAGCAACACGATTAAAGTAGTTTTATAAGGCACGCACATGACCAGTTTTCTACATAACCCATTAGCTGAAAAAAAAAACCAGTTAAAATAGTGGCAAAATAGTGTTGTGTGCAGCAAAATCATGGTGTGTATCAGAACTATGACAATAGTAGAATTAAAACCATTAAAGAAACCACAAATTTCTTCCCCTATTTGTCTTCACAAATAGACTGAAAGAATGGATGTACTTTTTGGCAGCAATAATGTACACCAATATATTTAAGGAGCTAAGTCCATCTAAAAAGAAGAAAGAGTAATGGAGATGACTTTTGTTCAAGTTATCAGGAATCCAACCAAGATTTCCACATTGTGTTGTAAAGTGAGTTACAATGGTAAGAATGAGAAAGCTCAAGTATGATCAGTCTAATGGCTTAACCATGTGCTACTTATCCACAAGGTTTCCATGGCGATATAGCATCCAAATAATATTAGAACCACCCTAAACCCTCCTAATACATTTTTGTACCTGAGTAGAACATGCACATCCAAAACACTTAGGGGGTCATCAAAGATGTACACATCAGAATGGGAGTACACATCTCTAGCCATGGAAACTCTCTGCTTTTGGTCACCGTTGATGTTAACCCCTCTTTCACCAATTTCAGTAAGATCACCACCAGGAAGTAACTCAAGGTCGTGTTGCAGTTCGGTCACATTTATTGCCCTTCGATATCTTGTGTCAAAGACAGAACCAAACAAAACATGACCCTGTACAGTTGCATTAAAAATCCATGAAACTTTGAGTACATAAGCAATTGCTCCTCTCATAACAATAGTTGAATCTCTAATTGGAGGAATTTCTCCAAGCATTGCAGACACTAATGATGTCTTCCCTTCTCTTGTACTTCCAACAACTGCAACTAGACAACCAACATGTATTTCCAGATTTATGTTTGACAATGTAGGGCTCTCTATCTTTGCATCCCAAGAAAAGTATCCATTCTTGATTGAGATAGCTGGTAAAATTGGATCAAGAGGTGGATTAGGTAGAAGTATTCTTTCTTCTGCTAAGAGCAAATCTTCCAGTTGTAAATTACTTTCGTGCTTCATGAGTAAGTCTTAGAGACTTGCGAAATACAACAACCACCAATATTGATCTTAACCATTTTGCATAGGCTGTAGCAGCTGATTCAATACAAGCGGGCCCAAAAATTGGGAAATATCACTGTCGATCTTGCAAAAGCCTCCGCACCAAAACCTTCCTCCAAGGTTGGCATTTAATGCTCTTAAAAGCCAGGGTTTTGGCTTCCAGGATTCCTCAACCCAACATTTATGGAACTTATTGATTAATGTATCAGCCTATTCCCATGTATCTAATTTCCATATATCTTTCTCATTCAGTCGTCTTTCATATCCTAGTTTCGTGGGGGGATTTAACCAAGAAAATATTATTCTCGAAAATATGTTAGCACTCCTCTCAGGACATATCATATCACCTCTAGGGAGTTCATCATATGTAACTTTAGCAATCATGTCATTCCCAATGGGGGTATAATCTGAATAAGGATCCAAAGTAGGAAGATACACAAGGAAAAGTATTCCAAACAAAACATGTTGATTTATCAAAACAACTAGTTGATTCTGTTTGGCAGCAAAGACAAACAAAGCTAAGCTTTTCCAAACCATTTTAAAAACCACTAAGTGTCAAACAACAGGTTGATTCGACATTTCAACAGGTTGAAATTTCACACCCTTTTAGAAAACTTATGTTTTCAAAGGTAAAGATTCAATTGAACTTGAATCATCTTAAGGAGTGAATTAATGAGTTCAAACAACTAAACAACACACACAACAACAGGGTCTTCAAGCTTTCTACTTCGATTTTAAAGACATCAAAGTATCTTGTTCAACATACATAATATAAATACAAAATGATGTTGACATCCAACAAGTGATTAACCATTGAATAAGTACTAAGTTCTTAACCCAAGTGTGCAACGTAAAAATTCGACTACAAAAAATTGACATAATACAACATTTAAAGAACTTGTTCAAAACTTGAAAGGACAATATCTATATCAACCATCTCGACAAAACAAGATCCACATTTTTCTAAAGTATTGGTAGTTTCATTACTATTATAATTTTATTTTATCGATTCCATATACTATCTTTCATACACCTTTATCTAATATATAAGTTATATTTCAATAGTTTTCGGTCCTTATTCCGTTTTTTTTTATGTTTTTTATATATAAATTTATAACCAAATACTATTTTTTTATTATAGTTTACAATATATAAAAAAACAATTTTTATTATAGCATCTTTTTATTTCAATTATCAACTATTTCTTAATTTCATATTTTAAAATTATAATTTATATACTTTATTTTTATCAATCCAAATTTACATGTGTAAGAAAGATTTCCAGTCACTGTTTTTTTCCTCAACATTCAATAACTAATTTATCATTACATACATATCATCTGAATAAATTAACTTTTTATGTTTAATTTTTTAAATCACTGAATTAATATTTATTATTTTTCAAAAACACATCAATATTTTTATTTCAATTTTCTATTATTGATCTTTAAACTTTTTAACAAACTAAAAATACAAAATTTAATTCTGAATTATTACTATTTATTCACCCCGATTCAAATTTATTATAAAAATATAAAACAAAATAAGCCATAATTTGTTCTCCCGAATTATAATTAATTATTTCAAAATACCTAAAATATATTTCATTTCGTTCATTTTTATTATCCTTTCAAAATTTTAATTCAACAAATATAATAACAATAAATTTTTTACATGATTATTTCGTTATCCATATAATTATAAAAACTATTGTACATATTTTTTTTCCATTTCATATTTGCTATTTCATTTTTTAAAATTATTTCAATTTTTAATTCACCAATTACTATAAATATCCACACATTTTTAATCTCCGTCAATATTTAAATTTTATAATATTCAATTTTTCTACGAGACTAGATTATATTCCACCTTACATAATTTTAAATTTTTTTCCTTAAACTATTTCAAATTTGTTCTCCCCAATTTTATTTCAAATTTTTAAATTAATTTTTTACCTACAAAACATTTTTTAAATTTATCTTATCCTATTATTTTTCATTCTTCTTCCCCACTCCCTACTAAGCAAAAAAGAGAGCAACCTTTCACACCCATGGAAGAAATTAAATGAACTCTAATGGTTTTTGGTGAATTCAATTTTCTCGAAGACCCAACTCTGACAACCCACTGAACCGTTCTTCTCCACCACTGCAAACCACCCCCAAAACTCAGACCCTGTAAACCCAATTTCAAGAAAAAATTTGTCATCTACATTTCCAAAACAAGGTCAGAATTGGATTCCGATAAAGCCAAATTCTCAATAAATGAGTGTTTTCCTTGGAAGTAGTGTACACAGATCCAGTGGGAGAAATATTTTCCATTCTATAGTACTGCAGACAAAAAACCTTAATCATGTATCAACTTAAAACATAACCTATACTCATTCCAGGGGTGCCAAGATCAATTCAGCCCATTTTTGGCCAATCCAACAAAAGTGTGGTGGATTCAGCTTATTTGTAAAAATTATACAAAATAAAATTAGTAGTTCGTGTTGTTATAAGATGTAAATTCATTACTTTTTTTGACAAATTTTTCATACACCTTCATATCTTTTTTTCTATAATTATATTTTTTAATTTTAATAATGATTTTTTTTCATTATTTTTTAAGTGGTGATAATTGTTTATATAGTAAATCTTAGAGATTGAGGTAAGTTTTATAATTGTGTTTTGGCTTGTTTGTTTTTTTTTCTTTTAAGTCAAAAAAACTAAAACTAAAATAAAATTAGCAAGGTGGGATAGTTAGGTGGGATAGTAAAGCACAAAACTAAAAAAAAAATCACTGAAAACGTTGATTACAACGAATATTCTTGTAAATTCTCTCACACATGCTCAAATAATGAAATTGTTATTTCAAACTCCACGGTTGAAGAATAATGAAAATGTTGCGGATGGAAGGGAGGTATGAGATGCACACGAGGTTATGCTTCATTTAAGATTATTTAAAATTTAAAAAAATGTTCAAATGGACTTTTCACAATTAATATGGAGGTGGAAGAAAAAGGTATGGAGATGGAGGAAGAAATTGTGATGCTCTTTAATTTTTTATTACTTTTTTTTCTATTTACTTAATTGTAATCATTAATATCACTTTTTGAATAATAAAATATAAAAAAAATCAAATTTTAATATTTTAATAAAAAATACCTAATAAAATAAAACAAATATCAACTATACTTTAATTAATTAAATTATGTATAAAAAATTAATATAAATAAAGTTTTATATAAAACATAAATTTTAATTTTAAAAGCATGATTTTTCTTAAAAAAAATATAAAAAAATAGATCATCGGATTAAGATTAGACAAACTAATTAATATAGAATGACAGATTAAAAAAATTGACATGCTTTAAATGTTTACAGACTCATCCACCAAACTCCATCCACTCTCTAATTCATTTTCCAGGTAAATAAAATAAATTATTATTTTTATTCTAAAAATCAGTAGTAGAGTATATGTATGTGGGTATTTCTCATCAATTTAAATTGATGAGGACATTATTTTTGCATTTGGGTTGTATAAAGAATTAGAGTGGTGAAATATAGTTTTCAAATAAATTTCAAATTCCATTATGACTCTTTCAACAAATTGATACTAGTGACGAATAAGATTGTCTTGGGCTTGAGTTTTAAAGAAAAAAACATTGCATTAGGGATAACGATGATGGTGACATGGGTTAGGTTGAGTTTCTATAATCTTAAACAATCCAAACCAATCCCATCTTAATTAAGTGGCGTAGGTTAACTAATTACAAAAAATACCATATTTTTAAAATTTGAAAAAAAATCACAAAATTTATTTATTTTTAAGATTCTTGTTTTTTAATTTAATACACAAAGGCTACAATTTGATGAAGACTTTATATTTTACAATTGTCTTTGAGAAAGTGGATTATCATTCCATTAACACCAAGTTAGCATAAGGGATTAACACTAACTAAGATCCTTCCAATTTCCATTTATTTTTTCTCTTTTATTTTACCAACAAGATCACTGACACGTTTCAGGAAAAGCTGATGAGCCAGAATGGCGCCAACGCAAATCAGAAGACAGAAATTTTGTATGGCTTAAAAAATATTATAGGGAGCACGTGACACATGCCAATATGAGTTGCCATGCTCCATCAAATAAATTAACATCTTATTATCATGGAAGATTCATTTTATTATATGTTAATTGAAATCAATTTCAACTAAATTAAATGCCTGCTCAAATTTATGTTACTATTAAATTAAAAACAGAAAATATTCTAAATATTAAGCATTTACTTTAACAACTTTTGAATTAACAAATTTTTGTTTAAAATTTATAAGTATTTATAACATTTCACAACAGTAAGCTATTTCATAAATTCCATAAAATTTAGAGATATCATCATAGTTAAATATAATTAATGATACTTCATTTATCAAATATTTAAATAACTCGGATAAACTATTAATGATTTTATGTTATTTATAACTAAAACGATTACTATTTAGTTAATACTTTAAAATAAAATGTTTAACTTTAAAATTGATTGTATACATCTTTAATCATTTTAACGTCTAATAGTATTTTCCATATATATATATATATAAGATAATTTGATTTAAAAGTAGAAAATAATTGTGAATAGGAAATAAAATGAATATGAGGACGTTCTATTTAAGGGGTAAGATAGATAATTAGGTGTAGCGAGCAGGAGGTTTGGATTTCCGTTAATCCTTTCTCTCTCTTGTCTCTGAATCCAAATAATTTCGCAATCGCCGGCCACAAAAATAAAACCCGAACAGCAACAATAATAAATAATAAATTGTAAATGGTTTGAGAAAAGGGAAAAAAAAGATTTGAATATTTGGGAGAAAACGATAACGAAAGAATAATAATAAGTTATATAGATTAAATTGGATTCTGTTACTCTTGCTTTCTTTTCCCTCAGAACAACAACATCCAACCAATCTCCTTCCGTTTTGTGTAGAACCAACCATTCATCCAGCGATTCCATGGTGGCGAGAGGCGTGCCGGCGATGACGGCGGCGGCCGTGGCTGCCCTTGACTTAACGGAATCCTCCAACTGGTGGCGGGACATCAACAACTCTCCGCTGTGGCAGGATCGCATCTTTCACCTCCTCGCCATCCTTTACGGAATCGTCGCCGCCATCGCTCTGGTATTCCTTCTACGCCATTTTTTCCACGTCTCTCTTATGCCAGATTTCAATTTCGAGTTCCGTTAGGGTTTTCCCTGTGCTTGTTTTATTATTCGCTGATTGTTGTGATTGTAATCTTACGATGTTAGGTTCAATTAGTGCGAATACAATTGAGAGTGCCGGAATATGGTTGGACCACGCAGAAGGTCTTTCACTTTCTCAATTTCTTGGTGAATGGGGGTTTGTATCATTCTAATCTAACCTTTTTCTTTTCGTTTGTTTTTTGCATGTACGTAATTTGAATATTTTCATTTATATGATGCTTGATGATTTTCTGGCGCAAAGTTTATGCTCTTTCTGGTTTTGCAGTTCGGTGTTTTGTTTTCGTCTTCCGTCGGGATGTGCAGAAGTTACAGCCAGAGGTAGAGATAATTTGTTTCAGTTTTTTTTTTTTTTTTTCAATTCCATCGTAAATTAAATTTGATATTCTCATAGCTAATGCTCAGCCTCTTGTGTGTAGATTGTTCAACATATCTTACTCGACATGCCTAGTCTGGCTTTCTTTACAACTTATGCTCTGTTAGTACTGTTCTGGGCTGAGATTTATTACCAGGCAAGTTCAACTTTCGGTGATGTACTGTTTTTCTTCTTATTAGCGTCGGATATTGCTATTTCGGTGGGCTGATTATGTGTCTATGATGTTGCATGTTTTGCAGGCCCGTGCTGTATCTACTGATGGTCTCAGACCAAGTTTCTATACTATTAATGCTGTGGTTTATGTTATTCAGGTGAAAAATTCTTGCTCACGATTGCATTTGTTACTGTTCCCACTCAGCACACTAGGCTGAACTTCTTTTTGAGACCATGGATGTGGCGTGCCGTCTGCTTCCATTTTTATTTGCATTTCTTGACTTTTATTGAAACTACAACTAATAGTGTCAATCAATACGATACTGAAGTTATAAAAGGTACAGATAGGGCTGTATAAGATGGGTTGACCCTCCTCACCTTATGCCCATTTTTGATAGGAGCTCCTAAATCCTCCGTAGTTATTTCTTTGTTAGATCTGTTGCAAGTTGAACCCATCTATTTGCCCTATGTTTTTCCCCAGAAGAGAACTGTTTAATGCCCAGGTTTGTGTGTTAATATCTATCAGATGTATCTATGATAGTTAGAAATGGTGGGCTATTTTGGAGCTTATAAAAAATTCTAGCTGTCTTTAATTGTTATGGATGAAGAAATAATTGCTTCTGATTCAACCTAGAAGGTGCCACTGGTATAAAATTCTCTGTAGCAGATTCACTGTCGGTGCTTGAGTACAATGACAAGGCTGCTGCACATGACTCTTTGGGTTCGGGCTTAATATTGGCTTTGGCAAATGTGTAAAGCCAGCAGTGGCCACTTCTGGGTGTTTTTCCCTTTGATCTAAACCTCTCTACTGAGTTCATAAAAACAGGTCATGTCACCTGAACTGAACCATTTTAACCTCACAACACAACATAATTGGATCTAAGTTGATTAACCTGGTCCTTGATGTGCAAACTATTAAAAAAGATATCCCCTGCCCCTCCAAATGACAGAGTGGGTCATCCTAACAAGTGAAACCATCTAGGCAGCTCAGGTTCTTGGTGCTGTATTCTTTCTGAATACATTTTTTCTTTTTCTTTTTTGTCATGCAACTCTGTCGAACATTAACTAGCATACAGCATCTTGATTCCACCTCTCATCCTGCACCCTTCCCCCCAACCCCATCCTAAATGCCAGCTCCTAACCATTGGTCCTTTTACCAGCTCTCTCCACTTGGTTACTGTTGACAACTCCTCCCCATCCACCTTAAACTTCAAATGACTGGGGTACTAGAGGGTTTCCTAACCTTGAAATGTGTTCTATATCATAATCTGTTGATTATTTTTTTCAAGGTTGGGGTTCAAAATACAGAGAAATTACTGCTCTGATACCAAGTTATAAAGTCATAGGTTCAGGGTTGGAGAAGAAGGAAAAAATAAAGACAAGACTAAAAACTAAAAACTGAAAATATATTTGACAGATATAATGGGTTCCAATACCTTAGTGTAATACTCTTGTTTATACTAATAATTAAGTCATGTTCTAATACTACTAGTACGTGCCAAGTCTACTAACAAAATGCATAACTTTGTAAAGTAAACAATCAAGACGTTCTAAGATAATGTAAAATATTTTCTATTTATTAAGAAAATATTTTAAGTTTGTGTTTTTCACTTCATTTTTGTCCTCAAATTGATTTTTCATTATTGAGTCAGTGTAGCTTTATTATTTTTTCAACTTTTCTGTGGCCTATGTTCTTCTGTTCTGTGATATCTATTTGGAGTTTAATGTTGACTGATTTTGAATTTGTAGATTTTTCTGTTTTTGTTTATTTTGGTAAATTATAGAGTATGTCCCAGACTTAGTCAGTTAGAACTTACAGCTGTCTCTAACACACATTTCTGTTATGTTTCTGTTGAGACTAAATGACAGTTGTTAGATTTAATCAACTATAGTGATCTATGAATAGGAATCTTCTGTATCTCAGATTATGAGTTCAGATATCAGTAATAATTATTCAGATTTCTCTCAACCTCTCTGTCATGCCATTCTAACAGTAAATTTTTTTTCATGCGTTTCAGATTACTTTATGGTTGATATTATGGTGGAAACCTATCAGCATACTCGTCATCCTGTCTAAGATGTTCTTTGCAGGTTTAACTATGATATTTTGTGATTTATGAGGGGTTAACTATCAGATTTACTGATCATGATTTTAATCATATTTTCCTATCCATGTATGTAGGGGTCTCTTTGTTTGCAGCCCTTGGCTTTCTTCTCTACGGTGGGAGGTGATTGTCTATTGCAATTTTCAATTGCATCTGCCGTTATTTGTTAAGATTGTGCAATGAAATTAATGTGTCTGTATTTAAGAATTACACTAAGTTTGGAATTCTGCCTTGTCTGAACTTAGAAGAGAAAAACTAAAAAATAAAAATCAATTCATATTACTAGATATAGCCAATTGAATTCTTCAAATATTTACCACCTGTCAGAACTGATGAAATTTAAATAGTGCAAAAACATTGATGCCTTATACATGTTTTGTTGTTAGGACTTTGTCTGTATTTAGGCCCCTTCCTTGAAATTTGTATGGTCATAATTCTCAATAGCAGCTAAAATATAACTTCATAAGCTTTTAGGGTGAAAGTGGAGTTGTGGCCAGTTGTAATTCTTTAATATACGCCTGTATTATAAATTAGAATACACAAGTCGGAGAGTAAGACTCTTACTTTCCTCATTCTCTCAATTAGACATTCTCCATATTCTCTCTCTTCTCTCCCTCTCCTCACTCCTTACCATCTCAAACTACAATATTTTCATTTTTATTTGTATATCTTCATCTTTCTAACCATCTTTCTTTCAATTTAGTCTCTTTTATTTTCTATCTGTTAATTGAATTTCAGTAGTTGTATTTTTTAAAAGTGCCAGTGTTAAAGTCTTATATTACTATCAAAATTGTTCGTTGTAAATCTAAAATTTAATTATTATGAATTTCAATTACAATATAGTTTATGTATTAAAAATATTATTTTATCATGATTTTTTAATTATATAAAAGTAAATAATAAATATTTATGTGGCATAATCAAGCTAAAATACTAGTTTTGGTATAGTGATTGTTAACCAAGATCTCCAGTTATCATACAGAAAAAAAGTTAACATTTTCCCAGTGACAGTCTTATGATTCTTTTTTTGTGATATGATTGATGCTAAGAAGATCTAATGCCAGCAAATGGCACCAAAGAAGAGGCATATATCAAGTGTACAGAACCCATGAAAATGAAATTCAATGCAAGTGTACAGAACCCATGAAAACAAGTGCTTTCTGCTTCAAAGCACCAAAGAAACTGCATATATCACACTCACACACTATCTAAGAACCTTTTTCCTTAACAGCTCTGAAGCACTTTCTCATGAAAAGCCCCAAAATATCATTCCCGAAGAAAGTAGTTAATTTAAAATGCTGAAATAAGTGGGTCATAGTTTCAGAGCTTATGTTGTACATAACGTTGTTGGCTAGCAGATTATTTAAGAAATAATTTGAGTGGACACTGTCAGGTACTTCACCCGAAACAAAAGATTTCTGAATGGGTCAAAGGGTGAAGCTTTGAGAGCCTGTGAACTCCTTAGAAAACAAAAGAGGAATTTACCAGTCACTTGTTATATTCTAAATTTTATTTGTGTACTTCATGTGTATGTGTCTTTAGTATTAGTATTGTTTCATTTCTCTTCTATCTTTTGTATTTCTGTTCTGACCCTCCTCTATGACAGACTATTCTTGATGCTGCAACGCTTTCCTGTTGAATCCAAAGGCCGACGTAAGAAGCTGCAAGAGGTGTGTATTCTGTTTTACAAGGAAACTTTCTGTATTTATCTAGTCTGCTCCTCACTCCTCCCTTTCCTTTACCCAGAGTTAATCTACCTGATCTTTCTAATGCAGGTTGGATATGTGACTACCATATGCTTTTCATGTTTCCTTATCAGATGTGTCATGGTTAGCCCCTTTTTCTCTAAAGACTAAAGTGATTCTTATTGCCTGGTCCTTAATTTGAGTTTGATCATATTTTGTTTTCAGATGTGCTTTAATGCATTTGATAAAGCTGCTAACCTTGATGTCTTGGACCATCCCATTCTGAATTTTATATATTACCTGGTGAGTTTGTATGTTTGTTTGTATTTCTTCATTGTGGTACTTTGTTTTTTCTATATTCCCCACTTTTTCTCTTTGTTGTGCTGTTCAAGTTATATCATTTCTATATTTAGGTCTATTTTGGGCTTATATGGTTAATCTTGGTTTGAGATTAATTCTGAAAGCTGACACATTCCCTACTTAAATTTTGTTGGACACTGTTAAATTACATGCATTGGTTTTATGAACCTATATAAATTCGTCTTTTCTTTTTGGCACATAATTTTAGGCGAGGGATTTGATAAATTGGATAACCAAGTAATTATTGCTGTTTCAAATCCTCCTATTCATGTTGTTAGGGGTTGATATCCTGATAAACTTTTCAACTTCTGGTGGAATTCTTTCTCTTGGAAAACGGCTAATTAATTTTCTGAAGTCAATTAAAAAGGAACTGAAATGATTTAGGTAGATATTTTACGTTTGCTCTCAAGGGTAAGTAATAAAAAAAAGGGGGTCCTAGGTCATTTACCTCATCCTTTTCACATTTTTGTGCAGATGGTGGAAATATTGCCTTCTTCTTTGGTCCTTTTCATTTTGAGGAAGCTGCCACCCAAGCGTGGTATCACACAATATCATCCCATTCGCTGAAGTGAAGAAAACTAAGTCAGTATTTCCTTGGTGGTTCTCTGATTTCTTTGAAGTTTCTCACACCCGAGGGATAATTTCTAGAGGACACAGAAGTCAGTCTTTCTTCTGTTGAGTGACAAAGCTAATATCATTGTTTTAAAGTTCTCCTAAGGTTTGTAGGTTTTCAAACGTGACATTTAATGGATTGTCAAACGTGGTGGATTGTGTTATGTAAGTGATATTTTGCATTGTCTCTAGGAAAATGTGGTTGCCGTTTCAGTCAGATTCCACAATTCAACACAATGAGTGAGCAACCTTTTTTGGGAGAAAAGGACACTGATATAAATTATTGTATAATAGCTTTTAAGTCTTGTAACTGCTACAAGTTGGTGAAAATGTATTGTTCCTTTTCGGTTTCGTTCTGCTTCATTCAATCCTTTTACATTCCCTACTTCCATTTCTTCGGTGAATTTGGCGACGGCTAAATTAAATTTATATTTTAGTTGATATTACTATGCTTCTTTCAAATTTCAACGTTGTATCTGATTATCCCTAATTTGGAACGTTCTCTAGCATTCATGTTTGAATCTATATCAACATAGCTGTTTACAAAATCCTAAAATTTTAACAGTAGCAATACGTTAATGAATTTCCAAGTTGAATTGTTCCTTGATAAACCATCATGAAATATCCACATTAAGATTATTAACGTACCCAGAAAACAAAAGCATTCAGAATTTGGAAGTATGCTCTCAAGAACGATCAGAATTCATACCTGGGGCATATTTGCTGCAATTCGAAGATACCATTAATCAAAATCTTGATTTTGGTTAGCGTTAATTGAGGCTCTTGCTTGATGAGGACTCGGCATTGTGGTTTAGCTATTTTAGCCAATCGTTTCGTCTTCAAATAGTATTAGTATCAAATATCTACCAGTTGGTATTTGAATGTTTGGTTTGACCTAGTTCATAATCAACGAAAAGAATGGTAGGTTTGAATTATTGAAAAAGAAACACGAGAATATTAGGAGTGGCGTTCAGTTGGTACGTTTAAAAATTTGTTTCTAGATGTTTGCATTTGTTCGGTGTTAGAATTTGGTTGCTGTGTTTGCCTTAGTACTAAATATCTCTTTCTAGAGTATTTGCTATGTTAGAATCTTTATGAGAATGTATGAGTCAATCATTCATGGCTTTTAAGATGGTCTAAAAGAATTCAAGAGTGAATTTGTGTCTTATTATGATAGTACTGTCTTGAGTATTGTTGTCTTCTTTTGAGTGAGTTTCTTGTGAGCATTGTTTAGGTGTTATACATGAAGTATATATTTGGAAATTAGATTGTCGAATGTATTTGTAAAGATTAAGATTGATTCTTCTAGTGTGATTACTTTATCTAGTTATCACACAGATAAAAAAGAAATATAAAATTCATCAAAACTTAATATAATTTGTTAAGATTAAAACTACAAGAAATCTAATCAAGAGAATGTTGGTCGATGAATAGTAAAATGTCATTGATCAAATTATTGATATTACACTCTTTTGATCAAATTGTCTAAGCCTAACAACGTGGATTTATATTCTCAAGAACATCTAATACTTTAACACTTTTGAATAGTTTAAGCCTTGGTAGAATTACAATTTTTTCAAACAAATTGAGGGTGGTTAGTTCAAACCTTTATCAAAGTTTTTAGTTGATGTATACAATATAGAGTAATATATCCTCATACTCATCATTAAAACATGAGATCGTGCCTTTATTATTGTCGTCTACCTCATCAATAGACTTCCTACAACCTCTAATCTTAACACTCTGTATTTTGTTCTATTTCAAATTGAATATTATTGCTTTCTCAAAACTTTTAGTTGTTCGTGTTTTCCTCTCCTAAGAGCTTACAACAAAAATAAATTTGATTTTAGATTTCAAGAATGTGCTTTTCTTGTGTATGCTAAAGATATTCTCTTCAATTAATCCATTTTTTCTTATATAAACTTTTTTCCACATGTTTCCAATGCCAACATACCCATACTTCCTCATTCAACATATGCCTATTATTTATGTTTCTGTTACTCTTTTCTCATGATCATAACTCTTAATTTCATATTTATAACACGACAACTCTACATCAAATACTAGTTAATTTTTATCTCAATATTTACGTCATCTTCCTCCACAAGGCAATCCATCTAGTTCTGAGTCATCTCCTCCTCCCATGAACACTCATACAATAAAAACTTGTATATGAACTTTTCAAATTAAAGATATTGATGATTCTTATATATTTTGAACCAAAAAATTGTCAAGCAAGTTGTGAAAGATCCAAATTGGTATAGTTCCATAAAACAAGAGTTTGATATAGAAAAAAAAATAATAAATGTACTCAATACTCAAATATTTTTGCAAATTAATAAATTATTTTCTTTTGAACATGTTGCACTTTCAACTAAAAAGAAATTCAACTTCAAGAAATGTTAATATCAATGTCTTTTTAACTTTCCATAATTCCAACTTCAAAAAATGTTAATATCAATGTTTTTTTTACTTTCCATAAGCATACAACTAATATTCAATTTAAGTATAATATGTAAGAGACAAAAGAAAAATAAAAACAAGAGAATGTATATTGGTCCACCTTACAAGATAGTTACATCTAATTGTCTAATTACCTTGATTATGTCACTCCACTAATTTTTAAGTCTTACAAGAACCCCAATAAAAGAAGAAAATACTATATACCACAAGATCTTGAACTCAATGAGCTTTCTTATACTATTTGTGGAACCATGTCATAAGAACACACCCTTGATAATTCTTATAAAAAACTAAGCAAGCACAAATACAAAGTTAAGAAACAAGATTACTTGAAAAAGTTTCAACTAAAAATGACATATAAAAGAAATAGCAATATCATTTCTGATCTTCTCAATTTGAGATATTGAATTCATTGATTTAGTAAAAGAAACTTCAACAAGTAATTTTGTGAAATTATTAAAGAACATAAGAATAAAGGGTTGAATTATGTTTTTAATAGTTTTTTTTTCCAATCATCGTCTGAAATCAGACGATAGTTTTGTTAACATGCAATCTGTTACCGGACTTGTACAATCATATCACATTTGACTATGCGTTACAGACGTAAAGTAATTGACAAAATTATGTGTTTGAAATTATTTTCTAAATTCTTGTTCATAGCTACCTTCTTTCTTAAGTTAGCACAAACAATAATATCATGTAATATAAATGAGCTAAAGAAAAAAGACAAAGTACGCAACAATTCATATTGGTTCGTTTGTCTCAATAGACTACATCAAGTTCTTGACCAACAAGTCAAGTTCAACTAGACAAATACTGTTGTAAAGTACACTTGAGTGTTCTATTGGCTTATAGATACTTTTGGCTATTCCCTTGAGTATTATTTGGGCTTATAACTACTCATGGATAACCCTTTGAGTATTTTGTATTCAAGTCAATCCTGACTGACCACTGAGTATTCTTTGCATCTAACTACTCTTGGATAATTGTGTATTCTTTTAAATCACAACCACTCTTGGTTGACCCTGTCAAGAAGTATTCTTTGAGTTTCTAGCCACAATTGGCTACATCCTTTAGTATTCTTTCCACAACAACTCTAGGTTTAATAAGTATTTTTTTTTTCCTTTAGCCAGTCCTAGCTAACATAAGTGGATTGAAGATTTGATCATTAGGTTTGACTAAGGGAGTGTTTTTGAAAGAATATAATTATTAGACTTCTTCATGAAAAACTTTATATTAGTACTGGAAGAAGATAGCCATTAAGAGACAATTTCTATCTATTGAATAACATCAGCTCTTCTGATGTCTTTTCTGAGTCTATTGAGATTTGAATATGGATGTTACATAAATGAACTTCATGCAACTTTAAATGCACTTCTTCTTTATGCAATATTCTTGATAGCTAACAATGCTCATCTATGTAGGTACAATAACCATTTGCACCAATCTATGGTAAAAGAGCACATCTATAGAGCAGACAATTGGGTCATAATTGAAAAGTTTTTTGTGTTAGGAGGTTAGTGAAGAAGTAGTTTTAGCTCGTGATTTTTATATTGACTTATACTTTTATCTTGAATGGACCTCTTTGGTCAAATGAAAGACAGTGGTCATTTTTGCATCTTGTAAACACTCAATTTCGTTCGCTAATTAGAAAATATTTAAATAAAATAAAGTGAAATTGATTTAGACAAAAACACTAAAACAATAAAATTTAAAAAGATAAATTGAGAAAGTAGAAAATATTTTTTTATTTAAGTTGATGAATCTTAATAATATATTAAATAAAATGTTTTACTTTGTTTACCTTTTAAAAATAAAATATAAATATAATAAGATGTAATTTAAAAATAATTGATCGGATAAATAAAAATTTTGAAAAAAAAACAAAGCATAATAAGTACCAAAAAAAAAAAAAATAAGTTAGAAGGGATTGAATTGAAAAAAATACAAAAAAAATGTCTATTTTATAACTAACATGCTTCATTTTACCTTAGAAAAACATACATATGATTAATTATACTCTTATATTCTGAATGTGGATTTGATTCCTTGTGTACTCTTAGTCTTTGTTTGGATGAGGGTGAGAGTAGAAAGGAAAGAAAATGAGAGGAAAGAGAGTGAAAAAATTATGTTGTTTGAATGATTGAAAAATGAGTAAATTTGAATGAAAATATTATAAATAATGTGATTAATGTGACTGAAATATAAAAAAAAATTATATCATTTATTAATTGACCAAAATACTGTTTATACACATATTTTTATTATTGGATTTGAAATAAAATAATAATATTTATAATTTAATATATATATATATATAACTATTGTTGCTTGAAATTTGTAATTAAATAACATTGTCACATTTAAATGTTTTCAACCAATATTTTTAGATCAATAGATCATGACAATAATATTTATAATTTATAATCATAATACATACATGAAAAATTAAAAAATTTAACAGACATGCATAAAATATCATAATTCGAATGTAAATGAAATTAGTGTAATAAAAATCATATTAACAAAAGTAAAATGATATTAAAAATATAAATAAAAACATAAAAATACATAATATTTTAATAACTATAAGTAAATAAGAAAATTTTCCACCAAAAAGAAATATTAAAGTAGAACAGTATGTATTACTTTTTGTCTGAATTTTAAATATTTATTATAATTCTTAATAAAAGATGATAATTTTATTTGAATTTACATATTAAGTGTATATGTTATTTTTAAATAGGTTTACATACAAAATAAAATTAATGAGTTGAGGTAGGAGAAAGAAAAAAATATTGCAAGAAATATGATATATGTATTTATTGCATTTTTAATATAATATGATTTTTATCATAAATTGGATCAGATAAATAAAATAACTATTAAAAAAAGTTTGAAAGGCCATGGATGTATAACACAAAGTAACAACAAAAATTGAAATCCAAATCGCTAATTGACTAGCGAAACAAGAAAAAAAAATTATTAATTCAATAAATATTAAGTTACTTCTAAACTTTTATTTTATACATATTTTAAATAAATTAACTTTTACATCTTAATTAAAGTATATAGCATAACATAAACAAACATAAACTAATAATTACGTCTTTAATGTAAATTATTATACTTCAAAATACAAGAGAGTTACAACATTCTTTCATCCTGTATCAAGGTTTGGTTTTTTAAATTTATATTCCAATCATTTACAAGCATTTAAGTATAATAAAATGTCATAAATGACTAAAATGCTTTGTTTTAGAATTCTGCATTGGATTTGTTATAAAAACTTTTAAAGTAAAAAAATTAAAATTATTTTTTTTTAAATTAATTTGTAAAAGTTTTTTTTATATAGTTTTTAACTTTTTTTAACTTTTATTAATTTGGAAGTTATGATTACAATTAGCCTACCCTTAAACAAAAATTACAAGTTGCATATTTGATATCGATTTATTTTGTTTTAATAAAAAAAACATATTTTTAACATGTAAAAATAATTTATTTTACTCATTTTATCTGTACATTATAAACATACAAAATTGTAAAACTCAAGATAATATTTGTATAGTTATTAATAAAATATATCAATAATTTGTCTATTTTATACTCAAAATATGATATTAATGAAAAAATGATGAAATAAAAATACAATAAACATTAATCATTTAATTTATTTGACAATGAAGACCAAATATTGATAAGTAGTGATCACATGATGACAACAATGAATGAAAATAACTTCTTAGTTCAGAAAGAATGATTGAATAAAACTTAAAAATAAATTTTGAAAGATTTGATATTTCAAAAGACACCATAAGTAGAAGATATATGTGTTTATCTACTAACAAATAAAACTAAGTGAAAAATATTTCTGCAAAGTTTGTGTAAGATAGTAGAGGTAATAACTTGCTTCTTATACTAGTTCTCTATAATATAACTTGGTTAAGTTCATTTTTTTCTTTTAAAAAAATCTTAAAAGACTCTTTTGTAATTATAATATTATACAAGTATTTTTTTATTGTTACTTATAACATACACAAGTATACAAAGTTCTTTCTAATTATCTGATTTGTCTCCTACTAAGATAAATCACACAAATATATTTTTTTCACTAAATTACTTTTGGTTTTTCTAATATTTTATTACTTCACTCTTGACAACAATAAATAGTGTTATTTGGAAGACAAAAGATAAATTATATAATATTTTGTTTGGATTGAGAGAAAAGTGAAAAAAAAAGAAAAACAGAAAGAAAAGAACGATGAGAACTGAGATTAGATGTATATGTGAAAAAATTGTGCTAAATTTAATGTAATGGAATAAATTTAATTGTATATGAATATATTTAAAAAATAACATTAAATAATTTTTATTTTAAAATTGTATGTAAGGAAATGTATATTTTTTAAATGTAAATTAAAGTCAAACTGAAATTAAAAATAAAAATAAAAATTATTTTACAAATATATTTTAGAATAAAAATATATTAAAATAATTAGTCAAAATTTAAATTAATTAATTTTATTTAATATTTTTTTATTTTAATTACTTATTTTTTATTATAAAATATATATTAACAAAATATTAAATTAAATTAATTTCATCTTATTAATTATTTTCATATTTTTATTTTAATTATTCAATTTATTATAAAGTAATAAAATATTTATAAATAAATTATTATTTACATTTACATATTTTAAATATTTATTATGTTTGAATAAAAGAATAAAATTTATTATATTTTATTTAACTTTAATCAATTAACTTTCTTCCTTGAATGAGTCTACACAATATTGTTTGTTGTTTCAGCATGGTAAATCTTTTATTTAGGTGTTAGAGCTTTATTAGGGTTAGTAGCTTTTAGCTGATAATTTCTTTGTAGTCCTCAACTTGTATAAAATACCTTTTGGTTTGAACATTATTTCTTTTTTATTGACAACACTAAATTTAGCATATATTTTGAGAAAATGTTTGTTCTATTGTATTAGAATTTTCATTGGAATTAGAATAATAAAGTGTGTTTTTGACCATTGTGTCTTCAAGTGATTAAGTTTTATATGTTGTCATCTGAAACTTATTTGAAGTGACATTCTATTGTTTGATAGTTTAATAATTAATATAATTGTTGAATTATTTGTTTATCTCAATTATATTAAAAAAATTAGTTCATCAAAATTTAATATTATTTGAAAATACAATAATTATTTTATCAACATTGTAATAGACTATAAAGACTAGATTGTGATGATCATATTATTAATATGAAAGTCCAAAGTGAAAATAATGAAAGTAACAGTAACAATGAGGATTCTAGTAATGATAATAATGGAGACAATAAGACAATAATGAGATGATATTGATGGTAATAATAATGAAAATAACAATGGCTAGACAAGAATAATAATGATAACAAAGATGTTAATACAAATAGGGATAACAATGATTATCGAGATGAAAATGTTTTCACGGTACGTGACAATGGTAATTACAATAAAGATTATGTAGTAATGGTAATAATAATGGTGGTAACAACAAAAATAGGAATTTGTAAAAAATACATTATAATAAATTAATATTAAATTAAAAACACAAAGTATAGGATAAACAACAAAATAAACAAATCACATCTTTTAATTATACATTCTTAAAAATATTATACATTCTTAATTATGTTACTTTTAATTTAAAAATTCCAAGAAAGAATTTAGTTTTACTTTTTTTTGTAGAAATAACCTTCTTAATGAGAACATTTTCGAAGTTGAAAAAGAAATCAAAGAACAAACATAACAATGAATACACTTTTTACATGTTTGTAGAAACAATCCTAATATCCAGGTTGTTTACCAAACGCTAATTTGTTCACTTTAATGAAAACAACAACAAAATCATGTCCAGTGTTTATTTAATCGTTCTTTTCATTTTGCTCAACAAATTTAATAAAAATCATATTAAACTTTGTTTTTGTGAACTTAACATTACAGCCACCAAGTGCCCCACCAAGTGCCCTATTGGACCCACCTTAATTCAAAGTTATTTCAAGATTGTCTAGAATCTGAGGTTTATAAAAATGTTTTTATCGAAAGATATTAATATGACACAATTTAAACCATTGTATCTCAAGATTCTGAATCATAAGAATTAAAAAAAAAAAATCTTCTACTAACAAATATAGATTTTATAAATTCTTACATTACATCGAAACAAAGTTAAAAAAACTTTTAAAAGATAATCTAAGTTACGAAAATCTACAAAAACAGATGTAAAGACTAGTCTTCCATTGAAGATGAAGTAAGAAATTGAATTGAAGAGTATAAAGAAGTAAAGAAATGCTACGATGGCTTGTAATTGAGCAGATGAATTAAAGTATAAGATAAAAAAAAGTGAGATGTGAATGCAAATGTTATTAACTTTCTAAGGTTAAAGGCCTGCACCACTCTGCATGACATTTATATGCGGAGAGCACAGCAAAAAGCCCCACTGATCACATAAAAATATCCATTAAATTTGATGAAAATACATTTAAAAGTAAAAAGGACTAATTAATACAAGAAAACAAACTGATAGTGATAGCTGTTCTGAGTTCTACAAGCAAATTTTAAGCAGAAATGCTGCCCAGTCAGAGAGAGAGAGACCTGTAAGAGATTTGATGATGAGTAGGTTCCCTTGTTTCTCAGATTTTCGACAATTATGAATGAATGACACCAATCTTCTTAGCAAAATCATCCCCGTCTTCATCCACGTAATCTTCCTCTTGATTTTCACCCTCTTCACCTTGTTCATACTCGTAGTAACCATCATCACCTTGCTCATATTCGTAATCACCTTCTCTCGGTTCATCACCTTCGTAATACTGATCTTCACCGGCTTCATCGTACATTCCCTCCTCATATTGACCATCAGTTGCAACAGTGTCTCCTCCAACTGCATCACTCACCTCAAGCTTGGATTCTTCATTGTTTTGATTGTTGACATATTCCTTGGTCTCAGACAGCACACCGTTTTGTGTGTTTGTGACCGGTGTAGGATCTAAGCCATTGGTAACTTCTTCATTTTTAATATCAGATGATTTGCCATTCCCTGAGTCTGCACCAGCTCTGCCTCCAGCTCCTCCTCTCTTCTTCTCCTTCAGAATTTCACTGAGAGGCTTTGGACCATCAAACTGAAGATCATCTTCAGATAGTGGGTGATCATCTCTTAAAGTTCCTCTCTTTCCCAGTGGTTGTAGTTCCCTATTCTCAGTGTTCCTCCCATTTTTAAGCTCAGAAAGACTTTTTGGCCCAGCAAAATCACTCCAATCACCACCTATTAGTTCTCTCCCCATCAATCGATCCTTTGAGTTTCTCCTCTCATCATCTTGCAACCTGCCTCGCATTCTATCATGGATCCTTCCCTGCTGAGTGGCCTGCAACCTTCCAGACAACAGCCTGCCCCTATTTCTCCCTCTGTCATCCCTCTCTAGCTGATCAGTGCCACCGTTTGCAGGAATTTTTATTCTACCCCGGAAGCGATTACCGAGGGAGCTCTCATTCAGAGGTAGTGAATCCTTCCGAGGAAAGGATCGATGACTTTGTTCCTCACCATGACCCTCAAGGGCATAATCATGACTAACAACAGATTTCAAACCATTGCCCTTTCTGCGCTTGGATAAATGATGTCGGAGATCTGAGACCTCTGCATTTTCAGGACTGTCAGATCTGCGGCGAGTCCTTCTGTCTAAATGGGCTGAAGCCTTCCTATGCTGCTCCCAAACATATGGTTCCTGCATGTGATCATATGATTCATAACCTTGGGGCACACGAAATCTTTCCCGATCAATATCAGCTGCTAAACCATAATCACCAGAATGCCCTAAATCATATTCATTCAAAGAGTCCAGGTTCCTTTCATCTTGACCTCTCGCTTTACCGAATTCATCCTCCCCATGGTAGTAATCAGAATTCCTAAGTTCATCAGCTACAAGGACATCGAACCCAGGAGATGATTCTCTGAGAAACTCATCACTATCCTTGCCACTGTGGAAATTGTGATCATCTGGCACACGAGCTTGATGCAGACGGTTTGACCGGACCACAGTAGGGCCATTTGTTACTGGTGGAGAACTTGTCTTAAACCTAGAAGTCTCATTATCAAATCCTACAGTGGGTGGTGGCATTTCCTTCTCCAATTCAAACATATTTCTTTTAGGAGCAGATTCAATTTTTGGGGCAGGTTTCAGTTCAGGGCCTCCACCTGACTTTGCAACATTTCCATGGGAAGTTTTCCTTTCCTGAGTATACTTGTCATTGGTTCCAAAAGGCTTCTTAAAACTTGGATTCTCAGCTCCTTGGCTGGTAACTGGAACCTGAGCAGCTACTTTATTACCAGTGCTAGGAGCAGGAGGTCCATGCATGAAGGCACATCTGTCACCTTTTAAGCAAAGCCCCTTTTGGAAGAAAAAGCAAGGGACAGCTTGTTTACTGGAATTATAAGGTGCATGTGTTGCAGATGCTGTTGGAATCTGTGATTGGGGTGCAGATACAGATGGTCCACCGGCTGTTGCTGCCTGTGTTCCTAACAACCCATCAAGAGGCTTAATGAAAAAACAAAATGCAGTTAGCAAAATCCAAACAACGAGACAATAACAGAGGAAAATAGACAAATAGGCATGAAAGTATAAAATTTGGTTGTCATAAATAAAGACACTCACTGGATGACGAAATGAACATTTGGGATTCAAGCAGTTGCCACTCAACCAATAGCGACAATCCCTAGGATTAACACGTGCATACTCACTGTGGCGGTACTCACATTCATTTCCCTGTTCCAGCAAAAAGAAAACAAATCAAAATGACGCCAGCAACAAAATCCAGAGTTCAAAATGTTTAGATGACCAGACAACCTCACATTCTTGATAACCAATACATGCTCTTTCGGATATGCAAAAACCATATATCAAAACGTTGCAATGCTACATACTCACGGCACCAAAAAAGCAGCATCACATTAAAATTAATTTATATGCACTGCGGTCAAAATTAAAAGCTGCGAGATAGAAAAAATACTTGAATAGCACGGCACAAAAAGAACAGGACGACAGTAAAATACTTGATTTGTTCGCCACGAAAAAATGGCATGACATTAATAGAAGAACTAAGGAAACAAGTACACGCATTTGACAGAAAAACTATCAAAACAAAGATGTAAAATGTTGAAAATTGTTTGATGATAAAAGTAACATCCTCAAGGATTATGCAAAAGAGTGCCAGCAACACCAGTGGCCATCCCAGATCTTGCTAACAGAACACTAATCGATCAACATGACTCGTACACGCTCTAGCCACCACGTAGTAGCAGTTTGTTAAACATTTGGTTCATTCATTATGCAAATTTTCTGCTTTGCTTTCAGAAACAATGAATACATTGAATAACACTTTAAACCATACAAAAAAAACTAAACATGATTGATCCAACCTTATGTTTTATCAGCGGGATCCACGGGATTGACCAAATTAAAGAAAATTGAAAAAAATCTCATATCCAAACGTAATAGAGTTCAAGAACCCCATTCCCCCTCATTCCCCTCACCTTATAAAATAAAAGAGAAAAGGGTGAAAGAATACAATAAAATAAAGCCATAAAAGATCCAATTAGTAAACAATGATCAATAATAACAGTTTCACAAAAACTAGACATCCAAAAAAAAGTTAAAGAAAACCCTCTATATCCACAAAATACCCCATCGCTCTCCCCAATTTTGAAAATTCGGGAATTCATAAACAGATTCCCACAACCCCTTTTACACAAAATTCGATTTCCCCATTGAAAATAAACACCCACCAAACGCAGAAACACACGAATCTGAAGCCCTAAAAATACAGAATTCCGAAAGCGGCAAAAAGGGGATTTCCCCTCTCTTTCCTTTAAAAAACAAAATAAAAAGTGCTAGAAAGAACCTTTTTGCATGTCAAAGGAGATGCAAGGAAGTAGACACAATCGGTGTTCCTCTTCAAGGCCTCGTCTTGCGAAGATGGCGCGGGCTGTGGTGGCTGAACCTGAAGCTGTGGCTGTGGGGTAACCATAGCTGTCGTTGAAGTTGAAGTTGAAGACCCCAACCCAACCCAGATGAAGAAAAAACGAAGAGGAGGAAAAGATCAAATCAGAGACAGAGAGCAGGAGAAGAAGATGGATCCAAATCTCAATCTGAGAAGAGAGAATTAGTAGAGAGAGAGCCGCCACAGAAATTGGGGTGAGAGCTTAGAGAGAGAAAGAGAGAGCGAGAGTGGGTTCGAGTATGTGAATGTAATGGGCTTATATGGAGCATAGAGGAAAGGGTAAGGGTGAGCCAAGCCTGGTTTCGGCTTCTGTTTTCATTTTATTTATTATTTTTGTAGAAATTCTTATTAATGTGTCTGTTCTGTGTTTGTGTGTTAATGATTCTTTTTCGATGTTTCATACCAAAATGTAATGGGACACTTGCCTTATTTCCGTTGGTCCATTATCTTTTCTATCTTCAAACTCTAATGCCAATAAGATAATAATTTTTCTTTTTTTTTTTACATTTTCATTTTACAACATATTGATAGCATAGAAAAAAATTCCATTAAAATAACACACAAAAATTACTCACCCTTAGATTTTTTTTTCATACACGCCAAAAATAACATACATTATATTAATCGAACACTTGGATTTTATAAACACCTTTTTAGATTTCAAAAAGGGGAAGAATAAAATATTCCATCAAATTTTAATGGTGTTATTGCTTTGTCATCGTCAATAATAAGGGAGGATATCAAAACCTATTATAGAAGATCAAAACCTATTATAGAAGGTTGTTTTGATGATAGATATTGTAGTCGTATGAGTCAAATAGTCAATATCATGGTTCGGTTCTCGCAGTCGGGTCGACTGAACAATACACGCCCGTGAGGTCGATCGACACCTTCGGTCCAATTACGTTCAATTAAGGTCAGTAAAGTTAAATTATCATTAAGAATTATGTAATACACCTTTAAGTATGTCCCATCTTATTAATCTGACCCAACAAGGTAAGTTCATTAAAATAATATAAATAACGCACATTCCAAGAAGTAGGTACGTCATTAATTATTGTACTCTGACATCTGAGTGTCTTCTACATGTACCCCATTCGGTATTCTCTAGAAAACCGAGTGAACGAGCAGCTAAAACTGAAGGATTAGCAAGGTGTTTAAGGGAGGAAGCTGAAGCATTGGCCAACCGTCCAACAAGAAAGAACAAAAAGACAAAGCTTCTCAACAGTTCTCTAGGTCTCATCTCCCTGGGAGGAATAATTGGCGCCCACCGTGGGGCCGAGAGAAACTAATTGAAGAGCAATAGTAGATTGTATCAACCCGAAGCATGGAAAGGATGAGTGAAGCAGACCAAATGGCGTTGTTGTTGTCTCTGCAGAGAGAGATGGTCGAGATGAAGAGAAAAATGAGGAAGTCACGAGGAAGAACGAGCAAGAGATGTAGCTCTCCGTGCGGAGAATGAGGAGATAAAGAAGAAGTTGGTGGAGGGAGGACCATCCGTTGGGCCGACAAATGTTGTCGGCAGGTCATACACCTCCCCTCCCAACCCGAGACCGATTGAGGAGACCAAGGATAAGGTTCTCACCCATGAGATGGATGGTGAATCCTGTCTCAACAAGTTGGTCAGGACGACTGTCACCCTGGACTCGATTCGTCGACAACCCTTCACCAACGCCGTCATAAAAGCTCCACTATCGTACAAGTGGAAGGGCTTCAACAACGACCGGTATGACAGTACAACTGACCCGGACGAGCATATGGACGACTATACCACCCATATGAGTCTCTACACGTTGGACGATGCAGTACTGTGCCGATTGTTCCCCACGTCCCTGAAGGGAGGAACTCTTAGTTGGCTCACCAAGCTCCCGCCCAACTCCATCAACAGCTTCGCAACACTCGTATCAAAGTTTGAGACCCAGTTCGCTACCAACAGGTTGCATCACCTGACCTCCTTTGCCCTGGTGGGCATTCGCCAGGAGAAGGAAGAATCGCTAAGGACCTTCGTTGGCAGGTTCAGCAAGGTGGTAATGAGTATCCAAAACCTTAGCGTGGACGTTGCCATACACCATATGCTTACAACCTTGCGACCAAGACCGTTTGTCGACAATCTTTGTATGTAGTCGGCTGCTAGCCTGGACGAACTTAGGAAGATAACAACTAAGTTCATGCAACTGAATGAGCTGAAGGAGTTTCGCAACCAAGCCCGAGCAGAGGCCAGCGGGGAGAAGAGCAAGGAGGAGAAGGATCGCCAAGGCCCGTCGAGCCATCGTGGAGACAGGCGTAGAGATAACCGGGGAAGCCGGTTCTCGAAGTATACCCCCTTAACAATTGAAAAGGGAAGAATCTTGGATGAGGCGCTCAACGTCGAGTTGATCCCTCCCCCGAGGAAGTGATATGAGTTGATTAGGTGAAAACCCATTATATGACACTTTCAAGAATTGGATCAAGATTCTATAACCATTCAAGAACTCATCAAGAACACAAAATAACACAAGATTTGAAACAACAACACAACAAGAATTAAAACTACCGATTAGAACACAACAAAGAACAAAACCCACTAATTGAAACTCAAGAATTCAACATAGCAATGGGTTTCTATGGAAAACGAAACAAGAACAACATGTACAAAGGAAAGGAACCGAACAAAGTGAAGAACAAGTGCAGCAAATGAAAGGAAACAATTGAACCGATTGAAATTGAAAAACTACAAGAAAACAACAAATGGGTAATTATGGAAGATGAAAGGAGATGGACTTATGTGATTGATGATCATTGGAGTGTTTCACGCCACTTGAAGGGTGGAGAAGCTTCAAGATGAGTGGATGTCGCCACTTGAGAGTCCCAAGAACCTCCCAAGATAAGACTAGGAAGAAGAGTAGAGAACAAGTCTCACACAACTTTCTCGCCAATTTGGTATAGTTTCTTTATTCAAAAATTCAATTTCAACTTATGATACAAGGCACCATGTACCTCTATTTTATACAAGGCAAGGGAGTTGGAAGAGTCACTCTTCTAGTTCCTTCTCTAAAATAGCACCTAAGAGAGAAAGGAGTTGGAAGAGTCTTTCTAGTTCCTTCTCTAAAGTAGCGCCTAAGAGACTTACATGAGAGGTGTCTTTTGGTTTTCCTCTTTGGCACTTTCCTAAGGCTACTCCTATATTATTTACAAAAGACATTAAATGGCTTGGACCTCATCTTTTAAGAAGACTAATAAGAAGAACTTCAAATGCTTTGGGCTTTTGTCCATTTCTCCTATTAATGAGGTCTTTATTTTCTTGTTGAGATGACCCTTCAAGTATAACATCCTTCCTCATCTTTATGTATTTTTGGTTCATATCAGGAAGGTGGCAAGCCCAGACAATGCCGACCGAAGAAAGCAGTATCAGTATCACCAGAATAGCGGGCATTCTACTGAAGAATGTCAGACTTTAAAAGACAAGATTGAATAATTCATCCAGGTTGGGCACCTGCGTCGATTCATCAGGGGTAGTCGAGATACGAGGCACTCCCCCCGTAGAGATGAGCCCGCAAAAAGAAGACGTTCGCTTCCAAGGCCATGAGATGACTGACTCCCCGAGCGGCGGTCAAGGAGGGATGACCCTCCGAGAAGAGACGATACCCCACGGGAGACGGAGAGGAGGGGAAACCGAGAAGTTATCAACACAATCGCTGGTGGATTTGCCGACGAAGGAAGCACCAATAGCGTCTGAAAGAAGCACCTTTAGGCGGTACATTAGGTGAATGCGGTGGTCTTCCGGCCGAGGATGCCACCCATCACCTTTACCGACGATGACTTGAAAGGTGTTGACTACCGGCAGGATAACCCTATGGTGATATCGGTCGATATCGACAGGTTTACAATCAGAAAGACGCTGGTGGACTAGGGAAGTTCAATAGACATCCTCTACTGGAAGACCTTCAAGGCTATGTGGATACTCGAACCCGAAATGGTGTCGTATGATGACCATGTGGTCAGCTTCTCGGGGGAGAGGGTGGGTACTAAAGGCTATATCGAGTTTTATACCACCTTCGGCGAGGAGAAGAATTGCAAAATTATCAAGAATAGATACTTGGTGATTGATGCAAATACTTCTTACAACATCCTCCTTGAACGACAATCCATCAATCGGCTAATGGCGATCGTGTCAACACCCCACTTGGCGATGAAGTTCCCTTCACCGTTAGGAGACATCCTCACGGTCCATGTCGACCAGAAAGAAGCAAGAGAATGTTATGCCGAGAGCCTTAGGGTGGAGCCCTTGAGGAATGACTGCTCCCCTGAACACAAATCTTCTAAGAGAAATAGCTCTCCCCGAGAAGCCCAGCCGACACCGATGGAACCCACAGTCACTTTGGTGGACCTGGACCCCGAAACGACCAAAGATAGGCTGGAAGCCAGGGAAGAATTACGGCAAGTATCCCTCCTGGACGAGAAGCACAACACCTACGTTGGCATGACCATGGCGGCCACGCCACGCTAAAGAAGAACGTGGATCTGTTTGCATTGACCCCGTCCGATATGTCGTGGGTAAGCCCAGACATTATCACCCACAAGTTGTCGGTATTCAAGGAAGTGCGACCGATCGCGCAGAAGAATAGTGATTATGACAATGAGAAACGTCTGGCAGCTAAAGCAGAAGCCGAAAAGCTTTTGTCGGTTAGGTTTATACGCGAGGCCTGGTATACAACTTGGTTGGGCAATGTCGTTATGGTAACTGGAGGATGTGCGTGGACTATAGAAACTTGAATAGTGCATGCCTGATGGATTCATATCCACTCCCCAACATCGACCGGTTAGTGGATGGAGTGGCCGATCATAAAATTCTCAGCTTCCTAGACGCTTACTCTGGCTACAACGAGATAAGCATGCACCCTCGGGACAAAGAGAAGACATCTTTCATGACGGTTGACGCCAACTACTACTACAAGGTCATGTCGTTCGGCCTGAATAACACTTGAGCGACCTACCAGCGGCTTATGGACAAGATCTTTCAGAATCTGATCGGTCGGTGTGTAAAGGTATATGTGGACGACATCGTCGTAAAGTCTGACTCTTTCGACCGACACGTTGAGGACCTCTAGGAGATGTTCAAGGCCCTCAAAAGGGCAAACATGAAGCTCAACCTTAAAAAGTGCACGTTCGGGGTTGAGGGTGGGGGGAGTTTCTGGGTTTTATGTTGACCCATAGAGGGATAGAAGTCAACCCAAACAAGTGTCGGCCGATCACCGACATGCGAAGCCCCCAAAACACAAAGGAGGTGTAGCAACTCCTAGGGCGCCTCACGGCCCTCTCCAGGTTCGTCCCCCACCTGGCCGAGCGAACAAGACCAATGGTGCAGCTACTGCGAAAAGCAGCCAATTTTAGTTGGGATGAAAAGTGCGAAGAAATCTTCAAGCAGCTGAAGGATTTTCTATCATCACCGACAGTCATTCAAAAGTCGAGGACCAATCAGTCTATCCTAGTGTACTTAGCGGTCTCAGAGGAGGCGGTCAGTGTCGCGCTGGTGCAAGAAGTGGAGAGAGAAGAACGGTCGATATACTTCGTCAGTTGGACACTCCATGCAGCCAAGATAAGATACCAGATGATCAAGTAATACTCCTTCGGTCCAATTATACTCAATCAAGGTCAATAAAGCTAAACCATCATTAAGAATTAGGTAATACACCTCTAAGTACGACCCATCTCATTAATCCGGCCCAACAAGGTAAGCCCATTAAAATAATATAAATAGCGAACATTCTAAGAAGTAGGTACGTCATTAATTACTGTACTCTGACATCTGAGTGTCGAACCCCCTTGCTGACTTGAGTGTCAGAGTGCCTTCTACCGATACCCCTCATTCGGTATTCTCTAGAAGATCGAGTGAACGAGCAACTAAAATCGAAGGATTAACGAGGAGGTTAAGGGATGAAGCTGAAGCATTGGTCAACTGTCCGACAGTAAAGAAAGAAAAGAAGAAGAAGATGAAGTTTCTCAACAGTTCTCTAGGTCTCATCTCCCTGGTAATAACATATATTCATACTTTTATGTAATATTGTTTTCATGTGTAAATCATACCTTAATTTAAATGAATTTTTAAGTTATTGAGATAAGCTTATTATTTAAATCTTATCTCACAACTATAAATATTTTTTTTTAAATTGTTTTATGTTAAAAAAATATAATATATGAGATGATCAATTATAATAATTCATGTGATTTTATAGATAATTAATTGGTTATCTTGATAGATTATCACTTTATAATAATTAATTATTTATTTATATAAAATTTACTAATGAATTTTCTCATGATAATTGATGTAATTTTATAGATAATTGATTGATTCAGAATAATAAATTATCACTTATAATAATTGATTAAGTATTTATTTGAAACTTATTAATAAGTTTTTTCTCAGTTTTTGTAAGTTCTATTTTATAATATACTATTTTTAATTATTTTATTAACAAATTTCAAAGTAATTGATATATTAAGTAGTGTCTGTCTCCTTACCAAATTATTTTGAAAACTTTTGATTAAACTTAACCAAACTTTAATATATAATCTGTTCCATTTAAAACATGTATCCTTGCCTTAAAACAATCTTTTGATAGTGATATTTTCTTTATAACGTAAGAAAATGTGAAACTTTATTTATGAAAAAAAAAAAAATTTAAACCTAGTCCTTATCTTAAATAACTTTAACTTGTTATAATAATTTTAAATAGTGTTTGTAGCATGAAAATGATTGGAATTGGTCATTTTGTATGAAGATTTGGTTCAATTTAATATTCTACTTCATCAATCCATTAGAAGTAGTTATATTGGACAATAACACGCAATCAAAATAACAACAAATTTTTTAAAAAAAAAACTAACAATCTTTGAAAAAAAATTAACAATCATTTCACATCACATACAAAATGATCTATTTCAATCATGTCCATATTATAAGTATTTAGATGGTCTAAAAGTTTAGACCAGGGATGAAAACTAATTTCTTACTATAGTACAGGGACCAGAAATATATTTAACCCTTTTAAATACAATGAATATATTTCAAACATAAAGCAGAATCTTTTCCTTAACAAAAGGAAAAGGAGTATAATAGTAAAATGTCAATATAAAATCAAACATTTTTAATGGAAAGTTATGAAACAAAGTACAATCTACAAGCACTAGGTCACAATGGATCATTTTGTGACACCTATAAGTAGAAGTTTCACCATGCATATGAAAGATTAGAGACATTGAATAACTAAACGAGTTTCACTTATTTTGAAAGATTATATGTTATTTTAAAGTATCTACAAGACAATCTAGATATAGAGACTGATATTCTTTGTAAGTCCTTCACGTGTGTGAAGTTATCTCTTAGAACAAGAGTGTTTGTATTTCATATCCACTATTTGAATGTGAAACATGTAAAAAATATTTCTTTTTATATAGCTTAGAGAGACTTTATATACTTATTTTGGATAGGCTTTGTGTACTTAACCTAAAAAGGCATTACATACTCTTGTTATAACTTAAGCGAAGTTTACCAAATTACATGAAAAGACTTTGTGTACTCGTTATAACATATAAGGTATAATGATAATACTTGTAAACATTTGATTATTTAGTGAAACCATTTTTCATTAGCATTAGAGGATTGGCGTAGCCATAGGTCAAGGTGAATTAGTATAAAAATAAAGTGTTTATTATTATTTTTTTTCTATTACAAGAATATTACTCTCTTGGTCATCATTAAAAAATTATAAAAATTGTTCGTGAACTTGCTTATAAAACCATGACCCATATAAGGTCTAATAGGCTTATTTGTGAAAATCTTCCTAAGAAATTTTCAAAGATTTATTCAAACACCTAATTTCTAGAGTTAACATTCCTTTCATATCCTTGTGTTATGACACATGTCATTGTTACTATGATACTCTTGAATGTTGTGTTCTTTGAAGGAAATGGATAAGTGAGGTGAACCTTTCTCTTGGGATTGTGGAATACAAAAATGAACATGAAGACTAGATAATAAACATAATTTTACTCACACTTAGAACCTTTAATCATAGTTTTTTTGGACTATATTATGAATAAATCTATTATTTTTAATAATATTCATGTAATTTGTTTTATTTGGGCTTTAACTCTTATTTATGTTAAATTTTCATTTTTAGTCATAATAGACGATCTAATCTCTTTCACAATAGACAATATAATCTATTTTAGAGCAAATTGTCTAATGATTACATGGAGTAGACAGTCCAATGACTCATCTACAAATAATTAGCTGAAGAAAAAACCTCAGCAACATTAAGTTTAATAAAGACGAAAGTGTAGAAAAAGTCTGATGTGACGTGTTAGACTAGATGGTTTTATACAAGTGTCTACTACACTAATGCACAAGTCTTAAGGAGTGTTTACTACTGTGAGTGGACCTAACCAATCAAAGTTCAAGTTATTTATGTGAATCAAAACAGAAAACAAAATATGAGTAAAAAAAATTAGTGAATAACATCTAAAATGTCTCATAAATAGATTTTGAAGCAAATCATCTGGACAAATAAGAAGAAACAAAAACTCACGACTAAACATGAAATGGTATTCCAAAATTCTAGAAAGATAGAAACTAAGAATTCATGAATAATATTGGAACCATAATATAATTCCTAAATCAATGGAGGAAAGAAATCTATAAATACATATACGCTTCAAGGAGAAATCGTGGAATCAAATTGAGTCTCACTTTGGGATAATTTTGTAAAACAAAACATTAGCGTTTTCTTAATTTTCCTATTCTTTTCTTTGTGATTCTTTTTTTTTTTTGCCTCCACATTCTTTAGGTTGATTCTCTTTTGATTTCATAATGAATTTTCAGGCTTTGTGCAATTTTATTCTTCAATATATGTAACGAACTGCGCTAGGTTTTGTTTTAGGAATTATTTTTTAATTCATGTTGATAATTCTATTTATGTTTTTTAATTGGAATTCTTATTTAGTTTGTATTATTTTGAACAATATCTTGGATGGATGATTCAATAGGTAAAAGATTAAAACCCTTAGGAGTAGATGCATGGAGACAAGTAATGTACTGAATGAATTAATGGATGTATGTTTCATTAATTAAAATTCCATTGATTTGGATGACACATGTTTTGGTCAATTTGATCTTGTTTGGAGATTGAATGAATGATACATATATCAACTAATGAAGAACTCGTTGTTGAATGAACTTGAGGCTCAACATGTTCTTAGTATTTTCAATCGTTCACTTTAAAAAATTTTCACAACAATCTCAATCCCCATTCACTTTACTGTTATTACTAACTTTTAATTATTTCTTATAGAATTGAAAATATTGTTTGACTGGATTCACCATTGGTTGTGGCTTGAATCTATAAGGTTTTGTTGCTTACAAAAGCAAAAAAAAAAAAAAAAAATCAAATGAATGATAGAAGTGCATTTTGAATGGTTATTGAAGAAGAGGTTTATGTAAAACAACCTCCTAATTTTGAATATGTTTCTAAAGCAGACCATGTTTTTAAACTCAAAAGGCTTTTATTGTATTAAGCAAGCTTCTAGAGCTTGGTCTAACAGATTGAGCAATTTTTCTTTTAAAAAACGAGTTTGTAAGAAGAAAGGTTGATACAATCTTATTTGAAAAGGACATAATAAAAATTATATTATTATTCAAATATATGTTGATGATATTATCTTCAATGTTGATAATGAATCCTTATACAAGGAGTTTTCTAAGTTAATGCAAGGGGAATTCGAGAAGAGTATGATGGAGAGCTCAAGGTCTTCCTTAACCTCCAAAACAAGCAAAGAGAAAAGGACATTATTATTTATCAACAAAGTACATCAAATAAATGTTGAAGAAATTCAACATGTCAAACCACAAGCCATGATGACTCTCATTCATACATTTGTCCAAGTTGAAAAAGATGAAAATGAAATCCATGGAACCCGCTGAAGCTGATGTTTCTAGAAGCCTAGTTAATTCTCAATCATTCTCTCAGGATCACTAACTTAGAGAATGTTGGTTATCCTTTCGACAAGTTGTTTAGTCCAATGGTAAAGTTTCTCGCTTTGAGAAACTACTAGAACCATGAGGCTTACAGTTTGTGTGGAAGACAATTTCAAAGGAGATGTTAAAGGAAAAAATGTGATTAAAAAGGTATAATTCTATAATTAAATGTAAAGAAGGAGAAGAAGAACAAAAATGTCAAGCTAAGGGGAAACTCGTGTTAAGGGGGAGAAGGTGGAAGAAGGAAAAAGTTGAAGATTATATTTTTCTATTTTTTTTTCTATTTTTCAACTCTTGTAACATAGTAATATATAAAGTACGATTCTTGCAACTACGTTATCTCTCTCAAACACTGCAATTATACTATATCACCTTCATATAATCTAATCTAATGGAATGTAATGTGTTAAAGTAGTTTGTAATGCCATTAAACTTGTACTCAAGATATGTTTCAAAAATTGCTTTGCAAAACCTTGATATATTGGAATCTTCTTATGAAGACTCATGTTTAAATTCATCAAACCTTCCATGTTTTGATTAAGTGCTTTGAAACAACCAAGTTTAAAGTATAAATATTTTGTTTGTAAGATGAAAGGATTATACAATAGATCATGTGAGACTAATTGAGTTTTGTTTGTCAGATGATTGACTATGTTTCGTCTTAAAAGCGACGATCACATAAGGCTATATGCATCCACATTGTACTACAAACTAACACTTACATTTATGAATCTATCTTATGTTGCAAAGGATATTCTCATCTTCACATCCACCAAGAAGATTTAACAAAGCCCAAATCATTATACAATATCTCTTAAAATACATGATAAAGTTATTACACGTCAACACACATTCTAAAGCACCCTTTAAACAATTTTGGAATGACTAATTGCCTCGTACGTTCCCACGCTCTTTCCTTAATTTGTATAAAAGCACTCTGATCAAGATATGATAAGTCACACCAGTTATCATAATGTTGCTTGAAAAGGATATTAACATTTAATATTGCATGAAGCGCATTTATTGCATCATTAAAGAAATTCAATAG
>Ga0123342_1000887_pt1 | contig 49622 bp, 24 predicted proteins | sample Turbeawhitnodule_FD_89960 | JGI IMG/M metagenome (GOLD analysis project Ga0123342, IMG submission 89960) | Root nodule microbial communities of legume samples collected from Mexico - Turtle bean Mexico white nodule | ecosystem: Host-associated > Plants > Roots > Nodule | place: Mexico: Nepantla...
CAGGATGAACGAGCATGGAAAGGTTCAGGTAGACCAGTCAGAGGTACTTGTGGCAGTGGGAGCACGGGTTGTGCTTCAGCTGAGGTTCCTAGACGACAGTGGGTTAGGAGAACCAGTATTCCAGCGATTGAAACTTCTCCAGAAATTTTCTTGTTGAATATGGAGAGTGTTTGTTCTCAGGTTGTTCCAGGATCTGGCAGTTCCTGTAAGTAGGAGTCAGTAGGAACAGAGAACGGGAATATGGAGAGTGTTTGTTCTCAGGTTGTTCCAGAATCCGGCAGTTCCTGTAAGTGGGAGTCGGTATGAACAAAGAACGAGTATATAGAGAGTGTTTGTTCTCAGGTTGTTTCAGGATCCGACAGTTCCTGTAAGTGGGAGTCGGTAGGAATAGAGAACGGGTCAGTGACTGACGTGTTGAGACTCAGGGGAGTTTTAACGAAGTCTTCAAAATGATTAAGAAGGTTGGTGGCAACTAGATGTGGAACATTGAGTTCCGTCGACAGATTACAGAAGTACATGTACACAGTTGAAGCGCAGGTGAACATTGTTCCGTGACTTTAAGTGGGAGATTGTTGGGTATGAAGTCAAGACCAATTAGATTGGGCTGACAAGACACCATGTACATAGTTGGAGCGCAGGTGAACATTGTTCCGTGACTTCAAGTGGGAGATTGTTGGGTATGAAGCCAGGACCAATTGGGTTGGGCTGAGTAGACACCATGTTTTAGTGAGTGGGCTTAATTATTGGGTCCCTTTATTATCTCTATTTATCTCTATTTAAAGAGATTATTGTACTTGTAATTGGTGTGCAACAGGATATAATGAAAACCTAATAGTTGCCCGTGTGGATGTAGGTTGCAGTTGGCGACCGAACCACGTTAAATCTTGTGTCGTTTATTTTTCTACAGTTGATTTGTGATTATGTGTGTTGTTTCCGCGTGCGTTTTTCCATCATCTATGTCCCTTTCAGTTAGCAAGAAACCAAGGAACTTCCCAGCTTTCACCCCAAATACACACCTATTTGGATTAATCTTCAAATTGTACTTTGTTATTGTTCTTAATAGCTCTTTCAGGTTGGCAATATGTTGGTCCTTCTCTTCTGACGTGACGACCATGTCATCTACATATGCCTGTACGTTTCACCCAAGCATCGAGGCGAGGATTCGGTCCATCAACCTTTGATAGGTAATGTCAACGTTTTTAAGACCAAAGGGCATGACCTTGTAGCAGTAGCGGTCAACTTGACCATAAAGGTTGTCTTAATCTCGTCTTTCGGGTGCATACAAATCTGGTTGTATCCCAAAAACACATCCAGGAAGCTTAACAACCGACAACCCGAGGCGTTGTCCACCAAGGAGTCTATGCTCGGTAGCGGGTACGAATCCTTGGGACAAGCCTTGTTTAGGTTAGTGAAGTTGACACACATCCTCCACTTTTCGTTGGCCTTCTTTATCAACACAATGTTTGTCAGCCACTCCGGGTATTGGATCTCCCTTACGTGGCCAACAACCAACAGCTTTCGAGTTTCCTCTCGGATGACGAAGCGCTTATCCTTGTTGAACTTCCTTCTCCTCTAGACCACGAACTTGACTCTCTCATCCATGGTAAGTCGACGACATAGGAAGTTTGGGTTTATCCTGGGCATGTCCGCGGATGACCATGCGAAAGCATTCATATTCTCTAATATTACATTGGCTATCTTATCCTTTAGCTCCTTGCACAACGAGGTGCCAAGCTTGAACTTCTTCCCTTTTATCTCCCTTTCCTGGACCTCTCCAGTAGGTCCAGATTGCCTCTCATTGACGGCTTCGGCCTCCACAAACCATTTTGGCTCTCCTGCCTGAACAGTGATTGCGTAAGTTCCTTTTTTATTCTTCAGGCTACTCTCGTAACATTTTTGTGTTGTCTTTTGATCACACTTTATGATAATCACTTCTCCCTCAAGAGAAGGCAACTTCATCTCCATGTGGACCGTTGAGACTATTGCACCTAACCTGTTTAGGAAAGGTCGCCCCAAAAGCAAATTGTAAGCAGAGAATGCGTTAACAACGATGTACCTGATGGTAATCGTCTTGGTCCCGATGTTGTCAGAGAAGGACGTCCTTAGCTCAACATACTCTCGTATTTCCACCTAATCTCCTACGAATCCGACCAAGCACCCATTGTATGGCCTCAACTGGTCGGGGGACAACTGCAAGCTAGTGAATGTTCCCTAGAACATCACATCAGTCGAGCTTTCTTGATCAATCAAGACTTTGTGCACCTTCCTTCCTACGGTGACAACCGATATCATCACTGGATCATCCTCGTGAGGAACCACGTCTTCCAGGTTGGAGCTCGTGAAGCAGAGAGTGGGCTCTGGTGGATGATCAGGTTTCCTCGCCTCCAGGGACATCAATGATTGCGCATATTGTTTACATTTGGAAGCAAAGTTTCCTCCTCTCGAAAATCCTCCTAAAATGGTATTCAAGTTTTCATAGATCGGTGTCTCATGTGCTTGGTCCCTGAGAATGACCTCTCCTTTTCGCTCTTCCTGGTCAGCCTCAAGATACTCCTTCAGGAACCCCTCCTTCACCAAGCTAGCCAGTTGGTGGTCCAAAGCTATGCATCGCTCGACATTATGCCCAAATGCTTTGTGGAACTCACACCATGCATCTCTTCGTGATCCCAGATTCCGATCTGTCTTCTGGGGAAACTCGAGCTTGTCTGTTACCCCTGGCATGCTCAACAATTCTTTGTAGGACACTCAAAATTTGGGTTGAGTTGTTGACTCTTCCCTGGCATGTCTTGGGCTCGTCTCTCTTGGCTATATATGACATGTACCTCGAGTTCGTTCTTTTCTCAACTGAGGTTTCATTGACTCGCAAGGGTCGGGCTCAGCTGCTTTCCTTAGGCCTAGGTTGCCTTAAATGCGAGTTGTTGTTCTTTCTGACCACGGTCTCCTCTGCTTCAATGTGGGTGAGAACTCGTTCTCATACCTTGAAAAATGTCTATTGGATTTCTTATTAACAAGTCGTTAAATGGTACCACCACAATCTCTTGCTCAAAAGTCGTGATCATCATATCTTCATCATGCGTTTGAAGTCTTACCATAAACGCACTGAACCTATTTAGGTAATCCTTCAACAGATCTCCCTCCCTTTATTATCTCATGCCAAAAAGGTCATACATCCTCGGGAGTTTGACCTTGTTGACGGAGAACTGCTCTCTAAACATCCTGAAAAAACTGAGAGAAAAAGATGATCTAACCATCAGGGATCCTGCTGAACCATTGTAGGGTTGTACCTGTAAAAGTGTCCATGAACACTTTACATTGGATGACATTTGTTCCTTCATAAATAATCATCTGAGCATTGAATACCGTTAGATGATTTTCATGGTCTTCTATCCCTGTGAAAAAGACGATCTTGGGCGTGATGTAATGAGCTGGCACGGGCTCATTTATGATTTCCTTCGAAGTTTGAGACTATCTCTCGCTGGCAAGTTTAGAGATCGTTTCTTGGTTGAACGTTGGGCACGATGGTGCAGACTCTTGCATAATTCCTCATTGGTTTTGCACAACTCCTCATTGGTTTGCGCGTTCTCCTCCATAGCTACTCGATAGGCCTTAATTTCTACCACCAGGTGATCCTACATAAGCTCTTGCTCAGCTCAGACTTTCGCTTGTAGCCTCTCCTGCTCAGCCTTGGCTTCCTTATCATCCCACATATCAGATTTTACTTCTAATATAATTTAGTGATATGAAATAAAAATGTATTCTATACATGGCTAGCTTAAGCAATAGTTAATATAAAATTATGTGAAAAACAAGTTAACGATCAAATGCATCTCTTATAAAAAAAAATAAAAAAAATAATAGGTAAATAAAAATAATTTACAAGTAAATAAAAATAATTTACACATTGACCTCAAATGAATTCTTGTTTATTTTAAAATTTTAAAAATGAAAATGACTAAAAAATAGTTCAAATCTGGTAGTGATGTTACTCAATTTCAAACTGATTATTTCTGAATAAAAAAAACTAATAATTTATTTCATCCATTCTAACTTGATTAGTTCCTTGTGCAATTCGTTGAATGTCTAATTTTATGAAACATATAACATTACCTGATATTGTACATCGAGATTCTCAATTAAGTATATGTGAACGCAGCACAAAATTCCCACCAACCCATTTCATCTATAATTGTATATATTTCTAATATTGAATTTTAAAAAAATCTTGACGGAACTTTGTAATTGTAAATTTAAAGACTTAATTACATGATTTCTATTTAATAATCATCATTTCACAAATCTTACTATTTGATATTTTTTTCACATTTTAAAAAAAAAAATTCATTTTTCATATTTCACCAACAATAAAATGTATAAACAAATACAATCATATGCATAAAAATATAATCATTCCGTATATACGGGATTACTAACTAGTTAAATATATAACAATGTACTAACTAATAAAAAAAGGTGAAAAACTGAAATGACGTTAATACTTCTCTCTTTGTAAATTGAAATTGTTCCAATGTCGTTTATTATTTTTATTCTATTATTAATGACATGGACAGCTAGAAATTAATAGAGCAGCCGAATGTGTGAAATATTAAAACAAAAATATGATGATCAAATGTATGAAAAAATTGGATGATAAAATTTACAAAAATGATAATAGCTGCGTGTTAGTCAAACTTAAAATATCATTTAAATATATTTCTAGGTTGCTTTATTATGTGTTTTTAATGTATAGATTATTATTTATTTATTGGTTAAGGAAAAAAAAATAGTGAAGGATCAATGAATGATGAACCTAATCTTCTCTCCTACAGAATTGGCATTCAATGTGACAGAACACTCATTCAAACACAAGCCTAAATTGATGGGGTATAAGAACCAGTATAAAAACCAAAGCAGAGTCAATTATTCATTCTGCATGAGCACAAGTCTCTTCTTTACTACCAGTTGCAGCACACAGAGCCTTCCAGACATGGACCAATATTTTCACTGGAGGGCGTAAGTTCTAGCAAAACAGATTTAAAAATCCTTCTTTAGTGGGTAAAAAGACCTCATAAAAACCGTCAAAATGATGCCCAAGTTAAATGAATTCTTAAGCTATTAATTCTTCTTATGGTTTTAGTTCTCAAAAATCAAGCAGTAGTCCTTCCATCTTTAATAGTGAAAAAATTTGAGAACCTGAAAACTAGTTAGATGGAAAGCAACTCACCTTGAAAACTAACACCATTTCTGATTCCCCACGAATAATCATTGAAAGAGTCCAATAACAAGTCACTGGAGTCAGACATTCTACTAGAACCGGTTTCAGAATCTTGTCAATGGGAACGAAATATCGCACGACTTTTCCACTACAGCAAAGTATCCAAAGGAAAAATAAGTATTTAAGTGTATTGAATATGGAAAAACCATGCTTGGGTTACAATGGTCATTACAAAGGACATAAAAGATACTAGTTAAACGAGCAGAAAACAAGTTCGATATAATCTGTCAGCGAAAACAAGACTATGAATTAAGATATTTTCATCATGAATATGTATGTGATTTAAAATTCAAATATCCATGGCAGATAAGAAACAATCAAAAGAAGTACATTCTAATTTGTTTTTCAAGTATGAACAACCAAAAGAGCCCTAAACTGGCACAAGGTTTCCTTTTCTTTGAAAGATAACAATTACAGAGCACAATTTCCTTTACAAAACAAAATGTATTATACATTAGGCTTTACAGGAGCTCTTAATTAATGTTGAATGTTAACTGAAAACCAATCTACAAAAAAGCATTACCTCACATAATGAGTCTCAAGCTGTACTCCAAAAGCCGGCATAATCACAACAGATTCTGCAAGCAAAATTACAAACAATGTGAAAATGACAAAATAAAGTTTTAAAATTAAAACATGCATTATTAAATGAATATATTTTCTATTCCAAGTTAAAATAAAAATAATAGTTAATCTTTCATAATACAAAACCCTGCTAGTAAGGTCCTCACCTTTCTTGATTGGCTTCCCAAGTAATGACTTCACAAGAAAAATGTCAAAAAGAAAGCTGCAATACACAAGACTAATTGATTTTTCCTGTTAATGGAAGAAATGTAATGAAGTAAAGGTAAAAACCACAATATTTGAAATCCTTGAGTCATTGAAAAACAAAAAAGTTGGAAGACATACCTTTTGAACATACAGATACAAGGCACATGCTAATAGAAGAAGTGTTGTGGCATACACAAAAAAATATTTTGCATTACTCCTCCTCGAAATTATATGGTGTATGTCAACAACTTCAGAGGAATATTTCTGATCATGCACATAAGTATATCTGACATTGCTTATTGAGAATTCAATCATCCTGACAAAAAAAACAATTGTTTTTCTTATGCTCAGCACTCATAGTTATCAATTCCAAACAGCAGTTAGGAGCAGCTAGCTCCAATAGCGCACAACAACGTGACCATATTGTTTTGAAGATTATGAATACAAGTTAAATAACTTACACTACACATATATAACTGATCAAAAATAAAATAAAACTGCAAAACTTTAAACAAAAAACAAAGAATGAACAAAAAAAAAAGGAATCGTGATGGGATTACCAAAACTCACTAGAACTTAGATGACAAAAGAAAAAAGAGGGAACAACAGAAAATGAAAATATATTTGTCAGTGTATTTAACAGAGAACAGACTCACAGAGAGGATGGATTCTTACTTTCCACTATAATTTTGTTATAGAGACAATATCACTTCACAGGAGCTTACTCCTACAGTCTTCATAAGGCGATTGAGTTCTTCCAATGCTTTGTGTTTACAACCTGGTGCCAGTAATGTCAACGCAAAGGTTCTTGAAATATAAACAATGGAGAATAGCACATAGCATGGGTCAATAATTCATCTCCCTGTGAGTAACCCTAAAACCCATAAAAGCCAATTCAAGTAAAAACAATAAATCAAATAAATTGCGCCAAATCAATCTTCATTGCCTCCTTCTGTTTCCAGGAGTTAACACTGCTAAATCTAATACATAACAACCAACAATGTCCTAACAACTAATATAAGACAGAATGCTGAATAAATTGACCTAAATCCTCAATTAATAACAGAACAGAAAAGAAGTGAAATTGAAGGAATTTCATGTAAACACCCAATTTCATGCATCAGACACAAAACGAACAAGGAGTTCGAAAGATTAAGAGAACGAAAAACGCAAACACAGCGCGTGAGACTTGCCTTTTGATCTGCTTTGGCGGAAGCAAACGGCGGAGAAAGTTTTGTACAGAGTGTTTCGATGTTCAACACAGACACAACACTGGAGTGTTTGTTTCTTAAAATTTCATAATTAAACACACATGATATTTATAATATATTAATCTGTAAACATTTTAAAAAAAATCATTTGAGATATTTATAATATATTAACCTATAAATATATTAGACACTAAAGTTATTAAGGAAATTATCTGCAATATGATAAACTAATTACATGAAAAGTTGAAGAGATTTATTATATTATCATTTTCTATAACAGATACAAGTAATCATCTTTACATAAAGAACCCAGATTTACTTCTATTATGTTATTGATATTTTTTTATGGATCAAAGGTTATATATGATGAAACATATTTTAGAGTTTTCCGAAAGAAATTAAGTTTAACAAATTAGAGAAATTATATATAAAAAAATTATAACTTATCCATAAACTAACTTCAACTTATAAAAAATATTTTTTTTCTTTTTTAATTTTTTTTATCTAAATTGTAAACTGTGATAATACAATTAAAAACAGTAGATACTACTTTACCTAAAAATAGACAGACAAAGTGAGAGAAACTATACGTTTTAATTATAAAAATAACAAGGAAAAAAAAGTGAAGTTACTGATAAAAAAAACAAAATAATATCTTTCTCAACTAAAAATAAAATAATAAGTATATGCTCAGTAAATCTTAAATATGAAAATACCATCGATAATATTTCAAAAAATTCTAAAAAACTAACAAAAGTAAATAATAATAAAAAGTTAAGTATATATGATGTAGTTGAATGCTGAAAGGTAAAGCAGAAAAGGTGGACACTTGATAAGAAAAAAGTTAAAAAAAATCAATTATTTATAACAAATTGTTCCTAATATAGTTGTTTATCAAAAATGAAGGTGAAAAATAATTTATATATTTCTATCTTTCTAATTTAGTGAAATGTCTTTTAAAAATAAAATTATAAACAAACAATATTTTTAGGAAAGAAAATGTGTCCCTGGTCCTTGAGTTAGGGGAATCCGTACCCTTGATCATGTGGTTGTGCTGTTGAGCAAAGGTATCCATAAGCCAAAGTAGCAATTGACTGGAGTGACATAAGCTCACATGTCTGTCTGTGCTTGTGCGCCGCCTTTTCCAACACATCAAAAATCTAAGGCCCCGCAACACTTTATTTCCTTCCCTCATGTTGTAAGACAGCTAGAGACATTATTTTGCTTTGGGAAATGCAGAATCAAAAACACACAATTTTAACTCATTTGCCTCACTTTTCATTGTTAGTCTTACATGCTTCAACAAGGATAGTTTATCTTATGTAAATGCATGCTTTAATGAGTAATTATCAGGTTCAACAACTACTACTATAAACTTAAAATTCTAAGTTGTGGAATTTGCACTGATGTAAATGCCTAGTTGTATTTTGAGTTAAGGTTATGTTTGAGACACCTGAAACATTCTCATTTTTCAGTATGCATTAGAACATGAAATCATCCGCAAATTATGGAAATTTTTTGTTGATTATGCATATCCACTTTATGGATTTTCACATATAGAAGGTCTGACAGAGGGACAAACAAAGTGGCATGTTAAACATTTTCAAGTCTGAACATCTAGATAAGTCTATTTCAATGGAGCAAGTTACTATCTAGCACACGAATTCATTACGTTTTTAGTAACAATGTCAAAGAACTGTTACCATCCTGTATCAAAACTGAATCAAATTTGACTTTCATTCATGATACGTGGCAGAGGCAGATGCCTCTCACATAATTAATTATTGGTATTTGACTCTCAATAACTACTTGTAACACATTTCCCAAGCTGAAAAAATATATTATAACTACAACCATCAATCAATTTTCTGCTTAGCAAAAAAATAAACCTAGAAACTCATGCCACTCATGTACAGTATGTATTGTCGCAACTCAATGCCCTATAACAAACACTCACACCAACTACTATATATATACACATCAATATCAATTAAGTGGTTATCTTCCAATTTCAGTAATCATGTATAAGCCTTGCTCCATGTGCAGGATTCTTTATTGTCACAATGATAATGTAAAATGGTACTTCTCACTTCATCTTAGAATATATATCCTTTGTGAGTTCTTCAACCAGATCATCAGTTATTAGACATTCTATATCTCTTTCCAAAATATTGATCTCGTCATGTATTAATTCAGACCAAGGGATGGATCCTAGGTGTTGAGCCACCAAAGTATCAAGTGAATAAGTAGATATGTCAGATGGAGGATATAAAGAAACACGGATAATGTCCCACACTAAGTTCAATAGTTCCTTTCCAGAAGGTGGCAACATGGAAGAGTTACTTAAATTCCTTCTGAATCTAGACAATGTCAATGGAGGTCCAAGAACAACTGAAAGTGCCTCATTTAACAAATCAAGTAAAACTTTGTGGTCTAGCTTATTCTCATTCTGATCCTTCATACAGCTGTCATCATTTTCCTTGACCCATTTCCTGCGAGATTCTTCCACTTCTTCATAAACTGTGTTGCCAATAGGTTTTGCAAATGTGTCCCCTCTTAATAAAGACTTATCCCATGAACCAAAGTACAGTCCAGAAGCAACAAGTAGATCTCTTATGTAAGATTCTGCTGGATCCTCTAATTGGTCCAAGTCAGACTCAGCGGCCTCCTGTTTTATAGTGAAGTCATCAGGACCATCAGACTCGAGTTGATTGAGTTGCCTCCTTAGTTCTGTCACATCATCAACAAGCAAAGAGATCTATTAGCAAGAATTTGATATCTAAGGAAAAATCATCTTTTTTTCTGTCACCAACATTTCATACCCGGAACACTTTTCTCATCTCTTATACAGCAACACCAAAAACAAATCAAGCCAAAGGTTGATATCTGAATCTGTCTATAATATTCACGACATTCAAATCAAATTCCATGACTTAACAAAAGTCTTTTACTAAGCTAATTGTTCTATACTGAAGCCAAGAAATTGCACTTCTTTTGTTGACCTCACCCCGTAGTTATGCCAACTGACCAACTTAACAGTTAACACATCCAGTTTGTAAAAAATTTGGGTTTTATAAGATGTATCAAAACGATTCATATGGTGAATGAAAGAAAAAGTTTGAAAAAAAAGAAAAAAAAAAAAAACAGAGCCCAAGTTTTGACTGGTAGCAACAACAGAAATTGTATAGCCCTTGAAGCAACTTATCCTAGGATGGAAAGCTGAGGTGATCATGTAAACCAAAACTCTGATCTTGCAAGCCAGTTCACTAGTCATTTGAAAAATAATAAAGGTTCTTCGTTGATATAACTTCATATTGCACATGAGTAAAACCATAATAAACTACCTTATCATGAATCAAGTCTATGATAGCATTTCTCATGCATGAAAGTTAGAATTATATCATACCATTCAAACCAGAGCTGATATCCCTGAAAACCTGGGGCACAACATTATCATCTCTTGAAGACACATCAGGAGTTGATATTGGACTTAAATATTCAGTCCGCCTCCAAAGGTCTTCATGAATGCTGCTGCTGCACACAGATGCAGGACTAGGAGGTACCTCAGTGGAGTTCTCCTAAAGAGCACGTAACAGAAAATCTGGTCATTAGATAACTATATAGGAAATATAATAAGAGAAAAACAAAGTTCATCATTGAGAATGGTAAAAAAATATATGGCAAACTTACGTGCCGCTCACCGCAGTTCATAAGAACTGTTGGTCCACTTGTGAAATCTCTCACCATGGGACCATACTCATTGCCACGTGATTCCACCATTGATTGAACCCTTCTACCAAAAAGCCTCCCTCTTAAAGCAAGATTATATCTAAAATTGGACACTCGTTCCTTAATATTAAATCTGTCCTTTTTCCGTTTCTTGACATCAACGGACATAGTTTCAACAGCTTCAAGCTTCCTCCGAATCTGAGCACCAGTTAAAATGTGGCGGTCCTCCAGAAGAAGCTTCCCAAATGATGTTCCTGATCGTGATACAGGAGCAGACAAGGATCTTACAAGATTCCTTGGGGACAACTCCTTGTGCAGAAATATATTTTGATCCAGTTCATGTCTGAAAGAACCTGTTTGTATTTCTGCCTCCTCTTTGGAAATTTCCCAATTACTTGCGTACTTCATAATATCCCCCACTTGCTTTAGTCCAGCTTTATGGCTGTCTAATGCAAGTGACCTTGATTTTCCCTCGGGAAAGTCAGCATGTGCTTCACTTCTCACAACATTTCTTAGCCTATCTGACAAGAACTTCCGGGTATCTCTGCTGATAATTTCTGGGGAAGTTGGTCCATTGAATTGCATTTCACTTTTGAACGACCCTGTTGATTCTGAGGGGAGTAAATTTGTGTCAGCATCTCTAGTCGTACTTTCTCTGACTTGCTTTACTATATGTCGGGCTATTAGTTTAGTATCAGATGGTTTTTCATTGTAAGGTGTTTCAATTCCACTCCCTCGAACCACAGAAACCTTTTTGACAATTTTCCCTTGCAGTTCACATTTCAAACGCTCTTTCACCTCTTCAAGAAAATCTTCTATACTATTTCTCCCTTGTATAGTTCCTGTCGAAATGGTCCAATTCTCTTCATGGTTGCAAATGCTATCAGGACCAGGCTTCAAGATAACTATCCTAGTGGGAGAAGCAGACGTGTCTAATCTGTTGCAAGATTTCATCAATAAGGACTCCTCAAAGTCTCTACTTAGTGTTCTGCTCCTAGGAGGAAAGGTTTTCCTTTGCGTAGCTGGGACTAACTCCATCATGTCACCACGATATTCTGAACCATAACTTTCAGGTGGTGGTGTTTTGAATGAATGGCTGTCAAGATCTGCAAGTTTCCCTGCTGCTGCTCTTTGTAAAAGTAACTCATTATGAACCACCTTTTCCTTGTTCAGGTTTTGTTGAACAAACAATCGTCTAGGAACACTACCAATTTCAGCAACCTTCGAACACTCGAGAAACCTTGCTGCTTGATATGCTTCAAACTCTTTCTTGAATTTCTGTAGTTCCTCATCCTGAGGATGATCCCGCCGCCTTTGTTCTCCAAAGCTCTTGTTCCATCCATCATCATCAACAACATCCATGTCTTCGTATAATGACTCAAAATCCATCTGGCTCGAAGAATTAAAGTTGGAAGAACCCCAACTAACTGATGAACCCCTTCGACTCACTCCTTTCTCTGAAGACTTTTTCCCCACGTTTTCACTTATTCTTTTATCTGATGGGACAACATATTTAGTGTCTAATGGCATCGTATCTATCCCCATCAACCTTGCAACAAGGCTTGGCGCATTTTGCCTGGTGCTTGATTGTTTGGATAGCTCCTCGTTGATCAGTTTTTTCATTGAACCCACATTTGAATAACGATTATTCTCCGGCCTGCCCTCTTCTTCTACTTGATAATTGCACTGAAAATTCAAAATCAGAGATTGAGCCAAGGATGAGAAGAGATTAGAAACAAATAAAGTTAACTTTGCTGCTCTGTAGATGGGAGTGGAAAATGCAACCTTATGAGTTTACCACCACGTATTAGAATAAAAAATACGATGAAAAGTGGTATAACAAAATCAGAACTATGCTCGACATTATACAATCAGTCAATTAAATGAAGGGAAAATCAATCAAATTCATGAAACCGTCGTTTGTGGAGATGAAACAATGTTTATACTTAGTTGAAGAGATGAATGACAACTCATAGAGGCTTTCTAAAATACCCAATTGCCCACTAACATGAGCTCCACTCTCACAACTTTGAGGGGTCATTCTCAAAACTCAAATCGTAAAGGTCATTGTTACTAGAACGCAGAACAGAGGCAGGGAATATACTGATAATTTTCGTTGTGGGCAGAAGTTCTGAGGTGTTTGTACTTGCAGATCTAGACTATTTCGAGGAGCTTCCAAGCCTACATGACACAATATAATAATAACACAATCAGCCACCAAATTCTAAAAAACGACAACTTTAAACAATTCATGAATATTGAGAAAAATGGGGAACCCTGAAATTCAGCAAAATATCTCCAAATAACAAAGTGGTCAGCAATTACAATTAGATTGTTTCTATTAGATTTCATCTGAAAACCAATTTGCATTAATTGAAATTATCTAACGAATATATAATCTGCACACTATATGTGACTTTCCAATTGTTTCGTCTTATCAATAACATTTATAATATTGTAAAATACAAATTTCACAGGTGAATTAGCTATTGGCATCTTTCACTTGCAAGAATGAATCATAGGAAATTAGTGGACAATCGAGCTTCCTTATAGTGTGTCTGCCCTCAGTGAAGTATGCCGGGGCATAAACCTAAGACGATTATTCTTAGCATGAGTGAAGTTTTTCAAAAATACAAGGAACAACACCTACCACCATGATGTCTCTTCCGAGTAAGGACTTTCTTGGCCATCCTCCCCTGATTGAATTCGAAAAAGTGTAATAAGCCTCCCATACAAATACAGACTACTAAAAGACTCCCATGTCCTCAATTTCATCTTCCATATCTTACTTCATTAAACCCTTTGTAGTTTGCACCCTACAAACAATGCCATATCTTCATCAGGTACCAGTTTAAGGAAATTCCGCAAATATAGCACAAACATCGAAGATCATAGCATCTAAAAATAAATATAAGATTTCATTTAAAGCCAAAAAAGAAAAAATATATATATAAATATAAACCAATCTATATATAGAAAAGAAAAAGGCAGATGTGTAGTAATGAGGACTCAGAATTTTGATGAGTAGTCAACCAATCCTGATTCACATCAGAACATGTAAGCCTTCATGCCAATTCAGATACTATGAGCACACATATTCAAGGACTGAACTTCTGCATTTGGAATGAAGGATCATTAATCGGCTATCTCTGGGCCTTTTAGATAAGTAATAATTGTAACCTATGTAAAGCAAAATTAGCATGAAAAGTGAAAATTAATCAATGAAAACAATTTAGTATGGGTAAAGCATTCAGAACAATAGCTTTCAACGTTGCCTAAAACAATGAATTGTTTGAAGATTCGAGTGAAAAGGACAAGTCAGAAGAATGTGAAAACTGCTTTCATGCTGATCCGAAAGACAGATAAGCATTCAAGTGGTACAAGCATCCCCAATGACTCAAAACAGTTTTATCTTCAGAGCTCACTCATAAAAATTCAATCAGAGAAACACAATTGCAGGTTCTGAGAAAATGCATGAACCAGACAAGTCACACAAGGCCACAAACTCTGGTCAATAAACATTCATGTGCTAAACAAATGATTCACTGACTCAAATTCCCACAGCTTTTTCAAGCAACACAAACACATCAATGCACAGATGAGAAAACCACAGAGCAAATCAATATACCAGTGAGTGGTTTGAAGACTCTGGACTAAGAACGTGTGAAGAGGCAAAGCATAAAGTCTGAATCAATGAAAAGGAGAAGATGGGTGTGGTTGAAAAGCAGGAAAGTTTCAAACTTGGTGAAAAAATTGAAATGGGTAGAAGGAAAAGGTATAAAAATATGAAAATTGAAGGAATGGTGTGTAGTGAAGAAGAGAAAAAAGAGATTAAAAGTTTTATGAATAATAAGAAGAATGATGATGACAGAGGGAAAAGTCTACGAGGTTCATTGCCGGAAATAATAATAATAATAATAATAATAATAATAATAATAGTAATAATAATAATAATAGTAGTAAATAAGTGAGCAAAAAGAAACTGTGTTTCTCTCTCTGCAATTTCTCTTTACTTTTAGCTAATCATTTCATTTTCATGTACAAATTCGTTTATTTGTTCTTCATAAGAACCATGGCTACTGCTACACATAGCCCCATGGGTTTGTCTTTTTTATTTTATTTTTTGTTGGATGAGATAAAGATTCCCTTTAAAAATGTCAGACATACCCCATTAACACATTTAAAGGGAGACATATATTACCATGATTGTTCTCATTTTTAAAGCACCAATTATAGAATTTAATATGACAAAATCTAAAATATTAGTAACTAAATTTACTATTTAAATAATTAACATAAGAAATTAATAATACTAAATTTTAACTAAATTGAAGCAAGAACCTTTCCACTTATTTTCAAATTTTAACTTATCTTTTGGAAATTCAGGGGTGGTAAGAAATAATTATCAAAGTTTGTCCATTAATAAGATTTGATATGTTCTCATGTTGGAGCAAAAATTTACAACATATGCATGAATCAGAAATACTCCCTCTAATGTAATAGTGAATTATCAATTTTATGTAACTTTAAACAACTAATGATTTTGAAAAACTAAATTATGCTTGTATAATCAAAACCTTTTAATTTTTGTATACTAAATTATAATATCCGTTCCTGAAATGAGATGATTTGTAGGATTTAATTAAAATATATTCACATTATCATTTAATTATAAATTACAAAGTGATAAAAATATTATTTTTTGAAAATTTAATTTAAAATTTATTTCGAAAATAATTTCAAGTTGATATGGATAGTGTAAAATACCAATATGATGCATGGAAACTGAACTATAGTTATCAATTTTAAAATGAAATTAAAACTTCAAAAATAAAATCTTTCAATTATTTTTCTTCTAAATTACCACTTTAAAACTTGAGAATGCTAGATTTATTTGCTATATTTTTTAAGTAAACAAAATATACTGTTTTATCAAAAAGATAAGAACATGATTTTGGATATTGAATTTTTTCTAAACAACTGTAGTTAAAAGTTTAGGAAAAAGTATATATAGTTAGTACAAAGTTTTAAAAAATTAAAATATTTATAAAAATAATTTTATTATTTAGTGATTTAAAAAAAAATAACATGGTCACTTCCTAATGTTTTAATATTCCCGTAACTCTTACACCCACAATCTTGAATATTCTGTTCTCTTTAAATATATCATCTATAGTATAATAAATGTGTTTCGATGTTTTTTTTTATAATATTAAAAACAAACAAACACGTTCTTGATAAGAAATAAATTACATGTTGCATCTCTCCCGAGAAAGAATACTAAGTAAAACACTACATCATGAAATTGAATGAACTGACTTTTTTTTATTAGATTTGTCTTTCTATTATTTTTACTCACTCAATAAACATATATATATATATATATATATATATATATGAAGTTTATTAAGACAAAAGGTTATGATAATTTGAAATTGAAATTGAAATTATGTTTAAACAGTAATAATAAATTGATAGTGGTATTAAAGAAAAGTGGGATGGAACAAAATAATAATTGGTGGGATTAGTTACTGCACGCAATGCAATGCAGAGGAACACAAATAACAGAACAGCTCAGAGATGACAGAGATAGAGGCTGCAGATTCTCTAACTTTTAGAGTCTATCATTATTTATTTCAACTAGATTTTGACACCTATCAAACTTTTAACTTTACTCTTAACTATTTCTATCTTAACTTTTTTTCTCTTCCAATTTTCCCAAACCCCACAATCCCACTCACTCAACCAATTGCTCCTTCTGCTAAAAAATCTTAATTAAGTTCAAAATCAATTGCAACATACTCATACTTAGAGTACCACTTCAATGCTAGTTATGGAATTCTTCTATGTATTGCTATTTATATACATAGTAAAAATAACTAAAGAATGCATAATTGATGCGTTTTACCTGCTGCTTGGGATAATAGTATTGTTGCCATACACAAAAGTGTTGGCTTAGAGAAAACTGACCAAATCTTTTTGTGCCCACCTCCTGTTTCACTTATATAGTAATGGAGTGTCAAAACTTTGATGCAGATTAATTTTGTAGGTTAAGCACAAGAATTTTTCCAACTTGAAACATTATTTGACATTTGGTAATTATCTTAATACTGTATTTGGATTTAGATTGCAAATGAAGTGTTAAAAGCAATTTCAATTTTTTTTAATCATTATTTATTAGTTAAATTTTGTATTGAATAGCTCACAACACCTACACGTCCACAATTAAGACTTTCATAAGATTTTAACTCACCAAATATTGAAATATCAAGTCAAACCGTCACTTAAGTTATCTCATTAACTTAAATTGTGGATACGAAATTTTTTTTTAACATTAAAATTAATCCAATTGAGTCCAACATCACATATTATGTAATTATTTGTTAGAAGACTAGACAAATGTACGAGTTAAATAACATTTATTTTCTTAACTACTGAATATCGAATACTAACTTGAACGTTAAAGGATTTTTTACAGGTACCTTCCTACTTTGAATAAAGACAGGTAGCTGAAATCTATCAAGAGTCAAAATTAAAAAAAAATTGAAGAGAAAGAGTGATGAGGGGAACAATCTATAAAAAAATATATTTTTTTATCATTAAAAAAAACTAATAAACATATTTTTATCAATAAAAAAAGTTAAACTCAGAGTTAACTTGTAAATAAAAAATTTTAACTTGAAAATAAACTTTATTTTGTTCAAAAGATACTAATATTGTTTTGTTCTTGCTACGCATTCATCTAAAGAAATTTGCAAGGTTTTTCTATATTTTGTTATTTTCAATTTTTGTTCTTGGTATAATGATAGTCATCTTGATTGTTTCATTTTCTTCATAGATAATTAAGTTCTTTAGTTTTCAATTTTTTACTAAAATTTATGCTTTTTTTTCATGTTTACTTGCTGAAAAATTAATCTATTTGCAAATGGGATTGATTAAAAAAAAATCTGTTGACAACAATATACATATCTTCACTTGCTAGACCTATAAAATTATTGGGAGAAAAAAGACAAATAATAACAATAAAAATGACATTATTAAAATATTCGACACAGAAATTTAAAGACACTTGTTCTTTTTTAATATAAACTTATTTATTTTTTATATTTTAAATTTATACAATAATCATATCACTAGTATAAAAAGAAAGTTCTATATATATACATAACAATTTGAGTGGAAGTGTCATATAAGAAACACAAAAATAAGATCAACATATAAACTATAACTCTAATTATAACCATAGTTTATTTAAAAATAAGGTATATAAATTACAGTTTGATGAACACCGTCATATATAATAATAAATATAGAATACGTGTTTTTTAGACCATAGTCACCTTAATTATTTTAACGATTGAATTTGTATGTTATTTATGGATATGTTTTCATATGAAGTAGATTTTTACAAGTTTGATAACATAATGATGGTAAAGAAAAAAGTTTTGTAAAAAATCATTACTAGTTCGAAATCAATACACCAAATATATGGAAAACACTTCATAATGTCTTTGACTAGCTTCATACATTTTTGTTCCGTAGATCATCAATACTTTTGTCAAACATGATTTTTTAGCAAATTTCACCAACAATTTCTTTCATTTTTTATTAAATTTTAAAAAATACATGGTAGAGAAGTACTAAGAATATTTTTTTTCTTGGAATCTTCATCATCCATGTGCAAAAGCGACCCTTTTCGCAGGTTTATTTGGTTGGAAACTTGTACTACAAATGTTTGTAGAGTTCAGCTTTTCAACTTTTCTTTCATTACCTTTTTTACCGAGAACATGCCATGATTGAGTAAATAATACTGTTAATGCTGCCATCGAGCTTCACAATTCACACTCTTCAATCTTCACATTCTAAGTACATGTTATCATTATTATCTTTAATAATTATGATATTACACTTAAAAAGAAAAAAATTAAAATGAAATAATTTTAAAATTATATTGATAAAATCAGATTTATAGACTGATGTTTTATGTAATTTTATGTAATTGTTAAAGTAATTTTTATTATTATTAGTTTTTAAAAAGTTTTCTTAATCATTTTTAATTGTACTTCATTATTATTGACTACTGTTGCTTTAGATACTAAAAAGTAGTGCAAAATTTCATTGAACTTAAAAGATTGCTAATTAAGAAATAATATTTTGGTACTTACATATGTGGAAATAATGCTTCCTTATTAATTTGATTGTTACTTTTATAATTTTTCATATGATTTCTATGTTATCTTTACATATGTCAGTCCGTCGGTTGACGAGTCACCAATAAACTATTTATGTACTATCATTTTCAATATTTAATGTTACCATTTCAAATATAGTTATATCTTTTAACTAAGTAATTTTTCAATAAATTTAATTTTAATAAAAATAAATTAATAAATGAACTTAACAACAAATTTTAAGAAATATTGATTATAAGATTTATATATGTGAGCCTTAATTTACTTTTTTGTAGGTTATATTATGCTACATCATTGTTAAATTTAATATATATTTCTCTTTAAATATTTATTTTATAAGACCTTATTTAATGATATGTTATATATACTTAAAATATATAATTTCTTAATAAAAATTATTTTTAATGAAAAAAATATTCTTTTATTATTATAATCTATAGTTAAATTTATTGTATGTGAATATACTTCAATACAAAAGTATTATGTTAAACTTATACGTCTCCTTAATCATATATGAAAATAATTAATTTTAGTTTTATATAATATGAGAAGATAATATCATATAACAATGATTAGAGAATAAAAAAAGTAAAAAAATATTATAAATACATGTATCAATTATCTATATAAAACTAAGTAGATCATTACTAATTTAACTTGATGATTACTAACACTCTGTCGAACAATGTAAGATATTAATAGTATCAATATTATAAATGTATTATCAAAATAACATGCATACTCAGCAATTAGAATAGAGGAATATTTATTTTAACTATGATTACACCCGTTCTTATTTATAAAAAATAATACTTTTTTTTATAAATAAGCTTTAATTGTTTTGACTTTATTTAGTAATATTTTTAAGTATTATAAATTGAATTAATGAGTTAGATTTGGTTACAGTATTTAATTGACGAATGAAGATGTCAAATTTTGAGTATTAATTTATTAATATAATAAAATAAAATTGAAAGTTGATGATAAAGTTGAAAGAGAAGAAGGGGATGGGCCAGATGTGGGCCTAAAAGATATGTTAAAATAAAAAAAAGGTTAGAAGAGAAGGTAAAGGGAAAAGCCCAAATTGTTAGAAGTGAGAATAGGAGATAGATAGGTTGTAAAGTAAAGGGTCTCATGTTATGTTATAGTGATGTGTGACTCAATCCATGAACATGAATCATTAATTGGGGACCATTTCAATTTATTCTATTCACCTAACTTTACCCACTCTCACGTGCTTCCATAACACCTTTTTCCTCTTTATCTTCTCTTTTCGCCTCTTTCGCACCAACATACCTCACTCACACTTTCGGATCCTTTTGCATTTTGCACCCCATCAAACTTAAATGCATCCCTCTATAATCTACAAATTCATTTTAACTCTTTTACAATTCTATTCTAAAATATATTTTCCGGATTTTAAATTATACATTTCGAAATACATATGTTATATTTATATCATCTCAATTACATCTATCCGGAATTCACAATATCTATTGCGGACTTTACATTCCAAAATGCATTATTTTTTGGATTCTTTTAAATGTATTTATATTTTTTTTTAATTAATTTCAAACATATAATTAGTTTTTTTTTTAAAAGTGTCTTTAAATTTTAAAATGACTAATTTATTTAATGGAAAGGTGTTTTTTTAATAAAAACAATATTCACCAAAAAAAACATTCTGAAATAAAGATAATATGTTATATATTAATAATTAAAATTTGTGTATAATAAATATCATTTAAAAATACAAAACTTAAGTATTAGATGACAGTTTTTGTTGCCTAATCAATACAACATGTGATCATCTAGTATAAACAATCTCTCATCGTAACATTCTAAATTAATTGCAATGCATTGTGAATTTTGTCTCACGTTGGAGTATCTTCTGCTACATGTTCATAGTCAATCATGCACTACAAAAATGTTGGCGATACTCCTAAATATACATTGCATTCGTTGAACTGTTGCATTAGGTACTTAAAAAATAAAAACAAAAAATCATGGTAACATAATAATGAAACTAACTCACTGGACAAGCATGCTCGTGTTGTGACAACGATCGTGTTTGGGCATCATCTGGACTATGTGCTTGACGACGAGACAATACATATAATCAATCTTTGTTCGTATGAGGAAGTATGTAGGGATATGAAACTAATCTGAACCAGTGTATGTATCTAATTGCACACGCCGAGGGATGTGAAGTTAATGTCTCATCAATAACAAGATGGTTGGAAAAATGCAATTATCGGTCATCAATGACAACAAATACACCTTCCTAAAAAGTTGGGGGAGGCTGAGGAATCATTTGCTCTAACCCAAACTAGCACAACACATTCTCAAACAAATGGCATTGTGAGCATGTCCTAGGCCAAATATATCCCAAGAACATAGTTATCACCTCAAACAGACAATTCGACCAATGGTCATCGTAATGAGTCAAGAGCACCACAACATGGATAAGACAATCAAGTTTCATCACACCACGCCAAGTATACATAACATCCGATGACATAACAACACTCTCAAGGAGGAGCTCCTGGTACGTGAGAGTGATATCCTTGATCCTCATCTACGAGAAATGTTCATATATTTATTATGATCCATTATGAACTAAATATTATTTATATATTAAGTTGAAAAAAAATCTAAATTGTTCAAATTATGTGTATTATTTTCTTGTAACAATGTGACATAACCTCCTAACTTCTTTGTCTATGGAAAGCAAGTACCCTGCAATTGGTCCTACATGTGGGTGGGTGCGGCAGCTCCCTAGACATTCCTACCACACATCCTTAAATTTTCGAATAGCGACAAGTACGACACATAACCGATATCGTAATTTTATTAGAAAAAATTGTGTATCCAACTAGATTCAACAAATAAGCTTGAGCTGCTAACTCCCACATGTGGTGTACGATGGACTCCTCATACACCTTGTGCAACTAGCTCAATTGGAAGTGGGCACGGGGATACTCCCTCTACTCTGTCACGACATTACCAAAATCTACCCCAAGAAACCCAACCAACAATGATGATGTTGATGTGAATCCGATGTCATATACGTTCAAAATTGTCCCATAATGGAGAGACGGAGCACTGCAAACACATGTGATAGTCATATCACCGACAAAGAGGTAAAAATTGTTGGTGTCACGATGACACCTCTCGAAAAAGACTGATATGAGACTTTTATCAGCGGTCTCATAACTAAGGTTGTACAGTGGTGAAAACTTAATGTTAAGCATCATAACCTCAATTTGAGGATGAGAGATAAACTTATTGAGTTTGCATCCGTGGGAGACCAACTTCAGTTCCCCTTGATGCTTGCCCTTCCATAGTTTACTTGCCACAGAATAAGTGTAACTATGCAACAACGAGGTATCAGTAGGTCCTCAAAGAAATGCTACTCCAATTTCTTCATCAATGACAACGGTGACAACTTGTTCCCTGTCTCTTTTACGTACTAACATTGTTGATCTTTACCTAGCTTGCGCTTGAAATGATGATTCACCTCTAGTCTTAGTCATATATTTACAAATAATAACAAACAATCAACCAATATTTTTTAAAAAATTAATATATACATTTTGAATTGCATAATTTAAAATATATATACGTTATAGATCTAAAAACCAAATGGTAAATAAAACTATAGAGAACAAAAATACACCTTAAAACTTACCTCTTCAATGGGAGTTCGATCGTAGCCTTTCCCATTTACAACAGAGGAAGAAATTTCTCAAGGGTGCATGGGGTACAACGCGGATGATAGAAGAAGAGTGGGGGAGAAAAAAGAGAGAAGTAAGTTAAATGTAAATATAAGGGGTATTTTTGCCTTTTAGTAAGGAGTATGAGGGTGCAATTGAGTTTTATGGGGTTGCAGAACGCAAAAATCGCTTTGGATTGGGACACCGTTTCATTGTCTTCGGGTGCATCCCCTGGCCCGTTTGTAGGTCCATCAATATGCCTCAATTATTGTGCTTCCAGTTATGTATGTCCATTGTTTATTATTGTCTATAACTTCATTTGTATACTAAACAATTAAAGATCATACTTTATTATGGAACTTCATCCAAAAGTATTAATTATTTTATAAAAACGTGAATAAATGTTCAAGAATAATCTTATACCATCCATGTTGAACGTTTTTTAAATACTTAACGAGTACATGATATCTATAACAAATATCAATAACTATATTTAATTAAATTATTAGATAATTACCCTATTTTGAGATAGGTGATGTTTATCTAAAAACTTAAATATGAAGAGAGAACTAAAAAAAATGATTCTAACCAATAAGAAAAATAACATGTGAAGTTCGAATCTTAAATTTTTCAACATAAAACGAACTTAAGCAAGGTATTATTCAATTTATGTTTTTTGCCATCCTTATATGTAAATCACATTGCATCATGTAATTAAGTTGAATAATCTAGATTCAAGTTAAAATACAAGTTAATGTAATTTTAGGTAAATTGGGTTAGACAAAAGAATTTATACGGAAATTCATTATTCGAATTAAAGAGGATTAAAAGGCTTAAAATTCATTTTACGAAATTAATTTGATTTAAAAATATGTTAACAAATAAGTGATTGTGATATCTCACCCTCTGCTACTCTATTATGGACATCTCTTAATTTGTATTTAATATTACAATTCCCTTCCTATATGGGAGAGGGGTTGGTGGGAAGGTGCACTGTTTCAGATTATAACACACACCTATTGACTTAAAATAAAAAATTATAGTTATTATTATACAATAATATAAAATAATTATACTTCGAAGAAAATTGTGATTGTTAATAGATAAAAGAATGAAAATTCAAAAAAGAAGAAGCAAACTCGTTTGGGTGGTGCCACGTACCAGTGGTGGGACCAACATGGAAATCTTCTCCTGCTACGTGTACGTCAACCTCTGATGAAAACGGTAAACTTTCCGAACAAACGACGTCATTGTTTGTTCCTAGTTTTAACAGTGCTGTTTCTCAAACATTTGTTTATTCCTAGATTTTGTCTTTTGTTTGATTGAAAGGGTAAGCAAAGGTCATATAGTATGATCCTAACCGTTGGTTACTTTGTCGTACCACAATTTATTAACTGTCTTCTGCTAACAAGCGTTTTCGTTTGGTCCAATATCCTCCTATAAGAGAGAGAGAGAAACCAAAATAAACAAACCAACTGCTATGTGCTAGTTGCTCAAACACTAAACTACAACTCTCTCTGTTTTCGGTTATCACAAAGCACATTTTAACATCACTCACTTTCTCTCTTTATTTGCTTCAATTTATTTTCTATTCTCACTCTCAGATTCTTCAACCATGTTCGTGAAGAAACTCGTGGAGAAAGCATCCATAAAGAAGGTAACTCAATTTCTATGCCTCTACTTCCTTTTCTCAAACCGCTCTACTTTGCTTCATGCACTCATCGCTTTTTATTTCTTCCCAACCAGACCTTAGTTTTCTTCTACTTTTCTTTTGTGTCGATTAGTTTTTCAATTGAAATCTCGGAACAGTTGTTTGAACTAAACTACTAGAAACAGAGTTTTCTTCAGTTCAATAGATTATGACTTCAAACGAGGAACCAAACACGATTTCTAGATACATATTTGATTTTACGTAAATGATTGAAATTCAGAATCGGTATACTTTTACTTCAGAATTTATTAAAATGATTGACCTCATGTGTACTCTGTTTCTTTGTGATGAAATTGTTATTGGTTTTGTGTCCAAGGGATGGAGTAAAACTGAAATGGAAATAAAAGGATTAGGTGATCGTATCAGAACATTGTTTGTGTGTGATCTTTTTCATTAATACAATGCAAGTATAGAGATAGTTTAAGATATTGTCCTATTTACCAACCCAAGGCAAAATGTTAATTTTAACACTGTACACCAATAATATAAAATAGTTTTACTGGATGATTCAATCACAAAATATTATGTGCAAGTTTATTCACTTGTGGAATTTAAAACTCTAACCTAATCTAATAAAATAAGTTTATAAAATGAGTTTCTATGAAATATTATAATTTTTAGTTGATATAAGATCTTTAACACATTTCTCTTACCTCTTACATCGAGATTGTTGCATGAAATTATATATTTATGTATGTTGCCACAAGGTAATCTCCAACAAACTATAAATAATTCTGATACCAAATTATACAATAATTAATTTTAAAGTTATATCAATAATGATTAGAGGATAATAATCATAAATTTGTTGTATATGATATATAACTCTGGTCGATTTTAACGAGAAAGGTGTTAGTGTGGACCCATAAGAGACCGTTATGTTCCCTTAGATTAGCCAGCAAGAATCCAAGGCCCGAGGGTGGAGGGAACCTCAGAAATCAGAAGTCAGAAGAATCGTGGCAGTGAAGCACTGTGCATGCAATGCAAGTTTTTGCATGAGCTAATTTAATGCTTGGTCCTTTTCTTACCAAATAATTTCATTTTGAATTTGAAACATATCCAAGAGCCAAAGACAAACGCTATTTCATCAAAATCTCTACACTTCCCGCAGCACGTTCACATAAAATTTAACATTTACACGATTAATTTTAATTTAAGCCCAAATTAGATTAAATGGTAATATTTGTCATATAATTATTAGTCAATAAACCTGTAGCAACAAAGACATGCAACAAGAAAAATTTGTGAACTTCATGTAGGATGCATGCAACTTGAAAACTAAAAATCCCAGTTGTAAATTTGTGTTGCAGGCTGTTGGAAATTCAGTGGATGGGTTAAAAGCTAGTGATGTAGAACCACGTTTGGTATTTCATCAAGGGGTACCATCTGGTGGTACCAAGTTTGCCTATGATAATATTCAGAAGATACTTGCTCTTTCCACCAAGTATGTTCACCCTTTGTCAATTTTTTTATGTAAACTGTCTTTTATGACATTTAATTAACAGAAAAATATGTTACAACAACTCAAGTATTTTGCTGAATTTATGCTTGAAACTGATTTTTGTTGAGATTTTTTTAAGGGATGGTCGGATTAAACTATTTGGAAAAGATAATGCCCAAGTCCTACTTGAATCTAGAGAGGCAGTGCCTAGCAAATTTTTACAGGTTATATTTCCTTTCTTTTTCCTAACCAATTTTTTGCTCTTATCATTTCAAATGGCTCATTGCTTTCTTTGATGCCGTGAAAGATTTTATTTTTCTATGCACTAACATTACTAATGTAATTAATATTTCTATGCAGTTCATTCAGAACCAAGGCATCCTTATAAACGTATCTTTCAATAATCATATTGAGGCAAGTGTATCTATGGACGAGCTTATATTTCTTATATATATTTCAACTTTCAAGTTACCTCTGCATTTCATTACTAGGCAGAGTTTCACTATTAAGATTCACCATGTCAATAATAATGTTCAAACAGAGGTTATTCAGAAAATATATGGCAATAAAGATATTTCACATATAGGTTTGGGACATAGACAAGAAACTGCTCATTGATGTGTTCATTGTTAAAGAAGAAATCACCTGTTTTTCGGTTCTTCAACATAGCCTCTTCATGTAAGTTTTTCAGTGTACTTGGAAATAAGCTGTCGAGAAATTAAATTTGGTAGAAGCACCAGAAGTTATGAGCATGTGTATCAATTTGCAGGTACATTGGATTTTCTAATGGTAATATTGCAGTTTTGAGTCTTGATCAAGAACCATGGCATTTGGTAAGGATGAAATACTCCATACCCCTTTTAGCTTCCTATGGTAAGATTTGGTGCAATTTTTGGTCTTTTTCCTTGTTAGATGAAAAACTTTTTATATTGTTGAATTTCTAAACCAGCAGTTCGATTGAAAAAACATGTAAATAAATAATGAGTACTTTCTTAGACATAGCTTCTTGTCATTTTTTAGGAAATTCAACAGAAGAATCTGATGATACTGTTGTCACACACGTACTGCCTCAACCAGCAGCCGAGAGTCAGAGGTGATTGGCCAAGAAGCCTTCTTTTAGGACATTTATTTACAACTAATTTGGTGCTTGCTAGCTTCACCTGATCAAATTTTTCTTATCTAAAAAGTTTCCAACTTTTTGTCCTCTTGTGTGTTCAACGCAGAGTTCTCATAATCTTTAAAAATGGGCAAATAATATTATGGGATATTCAAGAAAGCAGGTCCATATTTAGAACTGGAGGAAGAATGTTACATGTACAGTATAATGAAACAAAGAAAGTGTCTTCTGCATGTTGGGTATGTCCATTCGGAAGTAAGGTGGTTGTAGGGTACAACAATGGAGAACTCTTAATTTGGAGCATCCCTTCTCTAAACACAGGAAATAGTTTAGCAGCTGATAATAGTAGTCAAAATACTCCAATGTTCAAGTTTAACTTAGGATATAAATCTGACAAAACTTCCATAAGATCAGTAAAATGGATTTATGCTGAAGGAAGGGCCAGTCGACTATACATTATGGGAGGTTCTGGTCATGCCCCTTCAAACTTCTTGCAGGTATTTGAATACTGTGCCTATATTATTAAAATATGTATCTTGGCTTGTTCACGTATTAAAACAAATTTGTGATTTGGATGGTTTACTTTGCATTGAATTGGTTTGATGAACTTGAGCTAAGCTTGATTTTGTGATTTAAATAGCTACCACTAATCAGCATGAAATGAAACAGGTAGTGCTGTTGAATGAGCATACAGAATCTCGCACAATTAAGATGGGACTTCATTTGTCAGAAGGGTCTATTGACATGGAGATCATATCAACCTCAAGCAAGCAGAGACAAAATTATTTAATTTTGCTTGGGAAATCAGGGAATGTATATCTATATGATGATAATTTGATTGAAAGATATCTATTGCAAAGCCAGTCTAAGTCCACTCCTTCACTGCCAAAGGAAGTGTTTGTGAAGTTACCACTGGCAGATTCAAGGATCACTACAGCAAAATTCATCTCCAACAATCCCAATGTGTTTAGTTCTGAAGACGAGGTAATGGGATAGTAAAACTGTTTTGTTACTGCATCAAATATATATTAATTATTTTGACAGTCTAATTCTATTGATTTTACATTATTAATTTTTTCTTTTTGGTCATGTAGTATTACAGCCAACTGGTCAAGAATTATCCACCGCTTATTCCCATTGAAACAAATCTCAAAGATGGGATTAACTTCAGTTCTGCCAATTTCACCGGATTTTCGAACTTTAGAAACTTGTACATAACTGGACACAGTAATGGAGCCATAACTTTTTGGGATGCGTCATGTCCCTTTTTCACCCCAATTTTGCAGTTAAAGCAACAGGTACTAATTTTATCCAAAGCAATAAGCTTGTGTCCAAATGTTAGCTTTATTACATTTGAGTGGTAAGAAAGAATTGCCCAAAAATAGCATTATATTTCAATTTGTTTTTGGAAAAACATGCCTATAAAATGGGCATGTTTTCCCTTTATTGAATAAGGTAGCATCAGAAAGAGTTTATGTTTTCCCATTCAGAAAGTAGACAGTTTTCATGTTTGTAAATAAACCAGTCCGCTTATATGCCCAGAAATAGTGATTTTTTGAAGTCATATTGAAATAGTGATAGAATAATAGGAATATTTAAAAGCATGCTTAGAAGAACCTAGAACAAAATAGGCTTCGACTTCCGAAGACTCCAACTCCAGTATGTTGTACGTTTGTGTCACTATTAATTTTTTGAAGAGTAATAGCAACATACTCTAAAAAAATTCTTTTTAAGCACACCTCTTATTATTGGTTAAGATTTATTGTAAGCTATAAAGTCATGGTAGAGACTCATTGAATAAGAATTCAGACCCACAAATTTTAGATTTTCAATCAATTACAACAAGTGTGTTCAAAAGAGTATTTTAAACAGTGCATTGCTAGCATTTCTCTTGGTTTTTTTAGTTCCTACTCTAGGAATATTAAAGGCACAGCTATTTTCTTTCTAATGTATTAGCAACCGTAGAAAGTGATAACTTTCTCTTTTACACATAGTTATTGTTTTTTCTGCTTCCTTCATCTTATTGCAGGCTGAAAATGATGTTTCTTTAAGTGGTGTACCCTTGACGGAATTATATTTTGATAGCAAATCTTCACTTCTTGTTTCTGGTGACCAAAGTGGGATGGTGAGTTTCGTTCAATTATGAATTTTGTGAAAGTGATATTTTCCCTTTTAAATTCTAGTCACCCATGCTTATTTTATAGTAAGTATGATATGATTATATGATCTGCAGGTTCGTATCTACAAATTCAAACCTAAACCTTATGCATCCAACAACTTCATGTCTCTTACTGGTATTCTATAGAATGTTACTTACTCACTTCAATACTAAATACTTAGTTATTAAACAAGCACAGACTTCTCATTTTAGTTGATAGTGACTTACATTTCCATTCCTCTTTACAGGAGGTACAAAGAAAGGGACTGACCATGTAATCCACAGTATGAAACTCGTAAAAACTAGTGGTGCTGTAATTTGCATGAACATAGATCATAACTCAAGGCATCTTGCTGTTGGTTCTGACCAAGGAAATGTGAGATATTTTTCTAGTTTTCTTTCTTCACTTTTTGAATTTGGAGATGTGTTGTTCACGCTGTTCTACAGAAACAAGTTTAATTGGCCATTCAACACCAATCCTCCTTGCACTCTAGATTGTCCTTCAATGTGATGGAAGTTTTTCAAAGACACTTTTAATTATATGGAAGCATTGATTAATGCGAGTAAACTATCTTATAACTTTAAGATCCATTGGAGTTAACAAGGATCATTGAACACATTAGCACTGAAACAGACAACACTCTGTCACTGCTTTAAGCAACTTAAGAAGCCCAGAATATCAATTCTATCACTGATGATGATCATATATTTGGGTGATAATGATAACTAATTGTCATATTGTTGCTTAAACGAGAATCTGTTAGTGTGAAACTTTCTATTTTAGGATCTTTGATTTGAGTGTACAGTTGTTTTAATATATTCGTAGTGCTAATTTATGTGATAATGAACCATTTTGTTACAGGTTTCAGTCATTAACATAGATGATCCATCTTTGTTATACCGGAAAAATATTGCAAGTGAAATTTCCTCCAGTATCGTCTCTTTGCAGTTTAAAACCTGCAGTTTGCTTGGTTTTGAGAAAAACATTTTAATAGTTGTAACAAAGGACTCATCTGTTCTAGCACTAGATGGTGAAACTGGAAACTCATTCAACACTGGAGCTATTCACCCTAAGAAGCCCTCTAAAGCCATATATATGCAAGTGTTGGGTAAGAGTTTGCACACTTGAAAAAATGATCAGATGTCAAAATATGTTGATTTAATTTATCAATGATCTAAATTCTTCTTATTGTGTTTAGGATTCAAATTCCAATGTTGTTTTCTTATAGCAGTGAAGGATCTGACTAAAAAGAGTAAAACTTTGTACTATGCAATACAGATGGACTAGGAGAACCAGTCACAGGATCGGTTACAAAAGATGGTTTAGATTCGAGAGAAGGGAATCGTACTGAAGATGCAACAGCAAAGCAATTGTACATTTTGCTCTGTTCTGAGAAGGCTTTGTATGTATATTCTTTTGTGCATGCTGTACAGGTGACATGTTCTTGACTTCGGTCCTTACTCATGAGTTATGAATGACCCGACTATCAGATGATGCTTGCAGTTACTCACTCTCACACGTTTCAGGGAGTTAAAAAGGTGCTTTACAAGAAGAAATTTTATTCCTCTTCCTGTTGCTGGGCATCGACAATTTACAGCCTCTCTGATATCAGTCTTATTCTCCTTTTCAACAGTGGGAAAGTGGAATTAAGGTGGTGGTCTGCACATACTTTTTTAGAAGAATTGAGTGGTATATCACATGAGATAAGACTTGCCAACAAATTGGTGTTAAAATTCAATCCCCATTTTGAGGATTATTCTTCAGTTAGAAAAAAGCTACAACCAATAATTGTTACCCCACTAAGTGCACCAAGTGGGTTTGGCTTTATGGATTCTATCATATTTTAATGCTGAATCTTGATTAATGTTTTCATGCAATCTCATATATCTTAAATCCTTCTTAATAGCCTCCCATCATGTCAACTTCATGTAGCATTCTATTTTTATTAGTGAATTAACAAGTCATATTCAACGATCTTAGGTCTTTGCCAGCGTTATCTCTGATAGTGGAGACTTCAATTAGAGGTTTCAATTATTCACCTCCAAAATTGAAGCCATATTCTGATAGCCAGATATGTTGTTCACCCAAGGGAGATATTGTTTTGGTATGACTGTATCTTGGACTAGTACACGGGGTTTTTTAAAAACATTTGAGACATCTATTTAACTCAATGTCAAATGTACAGGTGAATGGTGATCAGGAAATTTTTGTTGTCTCATTGTTGACCCAGAGGAATATTTTCAGGTATATATCCTAGACAATGGCATTTGGAATGTTGTTATCAATATTTACCAATAACCGTATATAAACTTCTGTCTGGCTATAGGAAAATATTTCCCACAGAAAAAGATATTTACAGCATTTTATCTTCTCTACTATTTCTGTTTAGAATTAGTCGATATTAGTCTCAGTGCATAATGCACGACTTTGTTTTAGGCTTTTGGATTCTGTTAGCTGCATCTACAGGAAGGAAAGAATGCCATCACAAGAAGAACTTGTTCCTGGCCCTGTCATCGATAAGGAAAAGAAAAAGGTAAAACAGTAACATTTTAATAACTAACACAACTGTATTTATGAATGATGGTATTTGGTACTTTTTTCCGGCATTCCAGGGTATACTCAGCTCAGTTATAAAAGATTTTACAAGTAGTAAAGAAAAGCATGGGGCCCTCATGGGAAAAGAAGATCCTAAAGAAAACATACGGGAACTCTCAGCAGTATTCTCAAATACGAACTTTACATGTAATGATAGTGATGATAAACCAACAGTGGATGAAAGTCAGCTTGAATTAAACATAGGTAAAACAATGCAACATATATGTGCTACTAAACATTTTCTTAAAAGAAAGATGAGAAACTCTTTTTATGGCAATGAATTCACGTTGTCTGTTTTTTATTGGTGATCTGAATCTGCTTGCTTAAAGCTGTATGTTACAAACAGGACTAAATTACATTACTAGATTAATTTGATTCCTAAGGCAGTTACTACATAGTATTTTCTAACATATGGATACTCGAGTTTAAACTAACCACTTTGAGGTGTCTACTTTCTTCCCATGCAGATGACATTGACCTAGAGGATCATGGAGAAAAACGCAAAGAACAAAGCATATTAGGATCTCTTAATAAGAAGAATTTGGTTGGAAAATTTCAGTCTCTGAAAGGTTTGTGACAATGAGTTCAATTTAGGAATTTTCAATCTCTTACGAGTCTTTTTTTTTGTACAGAAGATAATTGCAAGGTTTTCATAATCGCTAGCCACTTTAATCGAGCTTTTCAATTACAGGAAGATTGAAAGAAATGAAGGGAAACTACCAGAAGGCATCAGATAAGGAAGGGCAGCAGGAGGAAAAAGATGGTGCGCTTGATCAAATTAAGAAGAAATATGGATTTTCTTCTTCCTCCAATGTAAGAATATACCCATCATACATGCATTCTAATTATCCTTGATTTTTCTACCAAAACAATTCACAGGCATCACATGATTTGTGTGCCGATTTACTAGTAAAAGGTGTATGCCTAGCCCCTATTGTTAATTTCTAAGTTGGAGGTATTAAGTGCATTTGTTAGTGTAATACGTAGGTTGAGGATCAAGTAGATCACCACCAGAAGATTTAATCTACAATTTATTACCTACCCATTAGAGATTTCCAATCAGTTATCTAGTAAGACTGGCCAAATAGCAGTTGATTATAGTCTCAAGAATCAGACTGAAGTAGTATTCGTCATTCCTTCTCATGTACAGTATAGATTTAATGACATCTTCAACTTGAATGCTAAAAGTTGGCAGAGTGTAGTTATCTTCCAGCACTTTTGTAACTTGAATGTCTGAGATTGGGTAAAAGTTTTGAATCTTCATTGTAAAAACATTGTAAAATCTTGCGCATTAAGCATTGTAAAAACTTCAAAATAGCCTCATTTGATTTTGAATGGAATAGTACAAAATTTTGAGACACTTGTATGATACCTTCGTTTGAAATATCTGAGACTATCTTTGGTTATTATGAACATAAGTTATATTTTCATCAAAATTTTAGGGCCTAATGGCATATAGCCACAATACATTCTTTAGTTTCAACAAAAAAGGTTACACTTATTGCATAATTAGACAGTTTCTCCGTACATTATAAAGCTTCGTTTTTCTTCATGCTGAAATATGAGTGCAAAATTAATCAAACATTAAACTGGTGCTACAGGAAACAGCCGCTGCTAAACAGGCACAAATCAAGCTGCACGAAAACACATGGAAATTACAGGTATCTTGTACCTTGACAAAAAAACTATAAAACAGTTAGAATTTTGTAGTCATATGCCAATGCACCCAAGAAAATTTGGGAAAGAGAATCCAGAACTCATCTTCTAACTTGGTGGCAGGGTACCAATCTTCGTGCCAGAGAGATGCAAGATACAGCAAAATCATTTTCATCATTGGCAAAACAAGTGCTCCGAACTGCTGAGCATGATAGACGAAGTTGATAGATCTATTAGTTATTCGATTCTACTTAGGTCATACATTATTTATTTTTTAATTGCACATATGCTCTTTTAATAATTTTTATACGTCAGTTTGCTCACAAATATGTTGAGTTCATGCTTCATTTTACAGTGACAGCAGCACTTATCTGAATACTTAAATGGATTTAGATTTTGAGATACACCTTTACCCGTGAAAGAAATTGTCCGCAATACAAACAAAGGGTGGCAAAACTATCTACGTATCCGTGATGCATCGAATTTATTCATAATATATACGTACGGATGATTCATTACAAAAAATCATGCATAACTGTAGCAAATCTCAAACCACTAAACGGTCCTCCATGCCTTGGTTGAGGCTCAACTAACTCAAACTTAATTAAGACTCAACTAAGAATTGCACTTTTTTTCCTACACTTAATAGTGTTAACCCATCATGGTTGGTTTAAAACAGAAAATCTACATTGTGAGCTCAGACTACAAACTTGCAATGACTAGTGTTTAATCAACAGATCTTCCAATAGTGATCGTATCTGTTCTCTAACAGCATCTCTGTTAGCAACATTCAATGTAAAACAAGTTGCCCCTGCATGATTCCTCAACCTTGCAACTTCAGAAATTGACAGCATTAGTCATTCACAAGTTCAGCAAAGAAAATTAGCCAGAGAATTGCAACAAAATCATCTTTGAGCTTCATGCCTATAAGACCTAGTGACAGATTTTACCCTATCTTGCTTATTTTAAGAATCAAACAAAGGAAATTTGTTCCTAGTATTGTTCAGAAAGAAACAAGATACCGCTTGAAAAATGGGGACTTCAAAATATGGAAAGAAGATTTACCTTCTGGTATGTCTCTGCCAAATTTTGGAACTGGAATGGAAGCCAAAACTGGGATATTTGACTCCAAAACTCTTAGAACTGCAGGGAAAAATGACGAACTGAATAACTCCATCTTACCAACTTCGTCAATGATGAAGAGGCTGGTGTCTTCTCTAACCTAGTCAGTGAATATAAGTCTTAAAAGCTGGAGAACTGATATAATACATGGGATATGGTGGAATAATACATTCAGCATTTCAGTATCTTGAATGAGGGACAAATCTACATGCAGAAAATAACACCTGCCAACAGTTTAAAAATGCAAGGGAACAGTTTATGCCTATAATACCACAACTGGAAGATGCATGTAAAAATGGTTGTATGGTTGGCAAAACATGCAGTAACCTAATCTGCTGCAAAGAAAAGAAAGCAAACCGAAAAGATATTAAAAAAAGTAAGCAGACCTGTAACTCGGGCAGTGCTAGTGACTCGAAAGATGCTACATCAACTTTATACTTGCCAACACTTGGCCATCCGTGAGACTCAGGGCTGCAAATCCAAAGCCATCAAATAAAACCATTGAATCATATAGGCAGAGTTGTGTTGTGTGTTATTTCAGGTAGGATTTAAAAAGAAATTCTAGTAACATACTCTTTTGAACATACTATTTGTTATCCCTTAAACTTTATTTCACCTCTTAATTAAGAATTCTTGCATATATTATAGTTTTCAACAAATTTTAAACATCAAGAGAGTTTGCTAGAGGAACGAGTGTATTAAGGATGTAATTTTACAGGAAAACCTTTCCTTAAAAAATGAAGAAAGACCCAGAAGCAGCGTGACCAAGAAACACAAATTTCGAAATAAATGGGTCCTAACAAACAAATTGGGATGTTGATGTTGTGCAGCTAAAAAAAGGAAGAATAAAAAGTGTACGTTGAAAAGTGGAGGGAAGCAAGTGGGGCAGTGCGAGCATCGAGAGCAACCACTTCGAAACCAACCCTTTGACCTGCGCGCCTAACTTCCCCTACAAAAGCATCATATCATGTTATATGTTACAGTGAAAGAAGAGGAATATATCATATCATACCATATGCTTACGTACGTGTGTAAAAGCCCTGAAGCTTGATGGAGGAATTGGCACTGAGGGACTCCAACACTCTCATAATAAGAGTGGTTTTTCCCACACCCTGATCAGATCAATCGACGAAATCAAACTCTATGAACAGAAAATGAAGAGAGGGAAAAAGGGTGGAGTTGGGTTTTCTCACCGGAGGACCCGTGACGAGGAAGCATTTTCCAGGACCAGCCATGGTTTCTTTCTGTTTCTGCCTATCTGAGATGGGACACACATGTTTTTGTCACTCCATATCATCATAATTAAAATTATCAAAAAGTCTATGTTCAAATTCTTAGTAAAGTTTAAATAATATTTTCGAGACAAAATACATTTTGCACTTTAAAATTTGGAATACAAGTTTGGAAAGTATTTTTGGATTTAAAAGTAAATTCTGAATTCTAAAATATAAAATTCAAAATTATGTTTTTGAATTATAAATTTTGAAATGCATTTTCAAATTCAAAAAATACCTTTTGAAATGCATTTTCAAATTCATAAAATACTTTTTGAACTTAAAAAAAAATTGTATTTTGAACTCTAAAATTTGAAATGCAATTTTATATTCTGAATTTTAGAGTTCATAAATTCTACAAAATATACAATTTAAATGAATTTAAGGATAATTTTGGAATTAAAAAATTTATGGAGGTGTAGTCTCGGAGTGAGAGAGTGTGTTGAAGATTCTACAAACTAGTAATAAATATATTTAATAATATATAAATAAGTAGATGCAAACCTCATTTTATAAGTTAGTTTTGTAGAATTGAGTTAAGCTTAAAGAATACTATTTAATACTTTCACATGTTTCTCTTCTTTAGAAGATCATATTCTACGCTCCTAAACTACTTTCATTCTTAAGGTTCTACTTCAACTATAATTCCCTATTAATATCTTGCACACTCCAAATAGTATTTCTCAATTATCTTTAATCATTAATTTTTGTATTATATCTTTCAATATATGAACCATTTTTATGTTTTTTACATGCATATATTTTGAGTTTTTTTTATATAAAAACTTTCATGGTAGGCGTCACTATGCAACTTAACATCTCAGCTAGGCTGACACCTCAAGTAACAACAATCATCTGCCATTACATAAAAAAAGTATTATTAAAAAAAAGGAAAAAAAGAAATAAAATACAAAAATATGGGGAGGCTAGACCAAAACCCATATGTTAACAAAAACGATACATAGGTAGACTATACCTATTCATAAAGAATTCTAAGAATAGATTAGATGGAAGCATTGTTGGTATGAAGCCAAGACCAATTGGGTTGGGCTGACTAGACATCATGTTTAGTGAGTGAGCTTAATCATTGTGTCCCTTTTATAATCTTTATTTAAAGAGATCACTGTGTTGATCAAGAGTGATCAAGTGCTTTGAAGAATCAAAATCCAAAGTGTTTGATGAAAAACTGGTGTTGCTGCAGTGCTTGGGTGGGATCTGGGTAGAATTGAATGTAATCCACTCTTTTGTTGAATCTAAAACTGATGTGATTTAAAACCTTTTTGAAATCAAGTGTTTTTCCAACTAAGTGAAAAACAACCTGTTGTTTTGTTGAATCAACCGGTTGTTTTAATCTTAGGAGTTTTGAAAAGGTTGAAAACTGTTTTAGTTTGGTTGACTTAATTGTCAAGCCAAACAATCGGTTGTTTCGTGGTTTCAACCGATTGTTTCTTTGAAAATCCTAACAGAATTCTGTTTTGAATGTTGAATTTGCTTTAAATGTTTTTCAACCGAATACGCTCCTTCATTAATTGCTTTGACCAATGTTTTAAAGTATAAATGGTTTGTTTATGTTTTAAAACAATAAAGAGAAATAGTTTGAGTTTTCAATTTGAGAGATTTTGTTTCCAAGATTTGAACATTCACATCAAGCTTTGGTTTTTCAAAGAGAGTGGAATAGGATTGCAATTGTATTGATTTCAGTTTGTACTGTGAACAAGTGTAATCCCTTCTAAACCTTATGTATTTCTGGTGTGTTGTGGCCAAGGAGTGTTGTGTTCTTGAGGTGGTCAAGATCAATACTCTTGGTGGGTTTTTCCAAAGGGAGTGTGTTTCTTGAAGGGTTCAAGGTCACTACTTTGGTGGTTTGTGTGTTGTAATCTGGTTTGATTGCTTAGGGGATTACCCAGTGGTTTTCTGGGGAATGGATGTAGCTCTTGGCTTAAGAGTGAACCAATATAAATGTTGGTGTATCTTTCTCTCACTCTGAACTCATTTAATTTCTGTTTTTAGCTTTACTGGTATAAACAACCAATTGTTTTTCTGTTGCTTTGCTGTTTAATTGCTTATATTCTTGTCTAACTTGATTCTTAATCTGGATTCACACAAAAAAATTTGTTAAACATGAAAAAGTTTTCAAAAACCCCTCTTAAACAATTCACCCCCCTCTCGTTTAAGGCCATATATTCTAACAATTGACATCAAGAGCTTGGTACTTGAAAATTTCAAGTTTGATCCTAAAATCTTTTTTCTATGGATGAAAAACTACCTTTTGAGGAGGGTGCTTCAATTAACAAACCACCTTTGTTTTGCGGTTTGAATTATAAGTATTGGAAAGTTAGAATGAAAGTCTTTGTTGAATCTATTGATCAAGGAATTTGGGATGCAATTGAAAATGGTCCTTTCATTCCTAAAGTTGAAAAGGGTGGATCTTTTACTAAAAAACCTTGGTCCCAATGGACTAATGAAGAAAGTGAAAAGGCCAAATTTGATTGCATTGCCAAGGATATCATAACATCTGCTGTGAACTCAAATGAATTTTTCAGGATCTCACAATGTGAACCAGCTAAAGAAATATGGGTCACTTTAGAAGTCATTGATGAAGGGACAAATGAGAATGAAGAGAAAGTGCTTAACATGTTTAAGAAACTCAGAAAATTCTTGAAGAAAAGAATCAGCAAAAGGGACTCATCCAAAAGGTATGAAAACAAAAACTCTGTCAAGGTTAAAACTAACAATTATGCATGCCTTGAATATGGTGAGCAGGGATATACTAAAGCTAAAAGACTAAAAAAGAAGAGAAGAAAGGAAAATCAAGAAAAGCTTGCAATAATGAATCATCAAGCACCTCTTCAAGTGAAATTGGAAAAGCTAATCTCTGTTTGATGGCTAAAAAGGAAGATGATTCAAGTAGTGAAAGCAGTGTAAGTTCTTGTGCCTCCTTAAATGCTGAAAACTATAGTCAATTGCTTCAAGAGTTTAAAGAAACTCATGAAGAAGCTAACCGATTGACTCTCTTGAGCAACCGTTTAAAAGGAATGAACAACTAGCTTGAAAACAGAGTCAAAGCACTAGAAGAAGAATTGGAAAATTCAAAAACAAATTTTGAAAATCTTGAAATGCTTTACAAAAACTCTTCTTGCAAGTGTGACTCTCTTTTTGTGAAAATTGTGAATATCTTGAAAAGAAGGTGCACTACCTTGTAAAAACTGTGGATAAGCTTTCAAAAGGTAAATCCAACTTTGAGAGTGTCTTGGCATCTCAAACTGTGGATTGGGTTTTAATCCTCATAACAAGTTTTCAAAGTCTTTTTCAAAAATGCCAGAAAAACAACCGATTGAAAAATCGAAACAATCGGTTATTACATGTTTTTACTGCATGAAGAGAGGCCACTCAGTTAGGTTTTGTAAAATTAGGAAATATTTTGTTCCTAAAGGTATTATAAGATGGATTTCCAAAAATTCTATAGTTCCCAGTGATGAATGTAAATCAAAAGGACCCACATTTGTAAGGGGACCAAATCTTTGCACTTGAACTTGTCTTTTGTAGGGAAAATTGATGGAAAACATGCAGCTGTGGTACTTGGACAGTGGTTGTTCAAAACACATGACTGGAGATAAATATAAGTTTGTGAACATCATCCTCAAACAAGAAGGGCATGTGACATATGGAGACAACAACAAAGGAAGGATTCTTGGAAGAAGCTCTATAGGAGACAAGAGTATATTGCTAATTCACGATGTCTTGTATGTGGAAGGACTAAAACACAACCTACTTAGCATTAGCCAATTGTGTGACAAAGGTTATCAAGTCATCTTCAAGTCAAACTCTTGTGAAATCTGCTTTCCCAACTCAAAGGAGGTAATGTTGATTGGCAAAAGAATCAACAATGTCTATCTCTTAGATATCTCTTCTCCTTGTTCCATTGGTTGTCTTCTTTCTAAACATGATGAATCTTGGTTATGGCATAGAAGACTAACTCACATTCACATGAATCACTTAAACAAAATAATCTCAAAAGATCTTGTGATAGGGTTGCCCAAACTTAAGTTTGAGAAGGACCACATATGTGAAGGATGTCAAAAAGGGAAACAAGTTAAAAATTCCTTCAAACTTAAAAATGTTGTTTCATCTTCTAGACCCCTTGAGCTGCTTTACATGGATTTGTTTGGTCCTTCAAGAACCATGAGTCTTGGTGGCAACTATTATGCTCTTGTTATTATGGATGATTTTTCTAGGTACACATGGACACTCTTCTTGGAATCAAAGAGTGATGCTTTCTCTGTCTTCAAAAAGCTTGCTAGAGGTTTACAAAACACAAGAAACAACAGTATTGGCTCAATAAGAAGTGATCATGGAGGAGAATTTCAAAATGATAAATTCAGCAAATTCTGTGAGAAGACAAGGATCTTGCACAATTTTTCTACACCAAGAATTCCTCAACAGAATGATGCAGTGGAGAGAAAGAACAGATCTCTTGAGGAGTTAGCAAGAACCATGCTAAGTGAATCCTCCCTACCCAAGTATTTTTGGGCTGATATTGTTAGCACTTCTTGCTATGTGATGAATAGAGTGGTAATAAGGTCAATCTTGAATAAAACTCCCTATGAACTCTTCAATGAAAGGAAGTCAAACATTAGTCACCTAAAAGTGTTTGGATGCAGATGTTTTGTTCTGAATAATGGGAAAGAAAATCTAGGAAAGTTTGATGAAAAAGTGGACAATGGCATTTTCATTGGATATTCCTCAAATAGTTATGCTTATAGAGTCTACAACAAAAGGCTCATGATTGTGGAAGAATTTGTTTATGTGGTATTTGATGAAGTTGATCACAATGTCTTAAAACCCTCAAAGAACAACACTGAAGAGGATGAACAGAACATCATTATGCAGAAACTGGATTGCTGTCCAGAAAAACAACCGATTGATTCATCGAAACAACCAGTTGAAATTCTGCAGCAGGATGAGTTGCCTAAAGAATGGAGAATTCCAAGAGATTTGTCAGTGGAGAACATCATTGGGCAGATAAATGAGGGTGTTTCTACACATAGTTCTATCTCAAACTTCTGCAGGCACACTGCTTTTGTCTCTCAAGTTGAACCAAAGTCAATTGAAGAAGCTCTTAAAGATGAAAAATGGGTGAATGCAATGAAGAGCTGAATCAATTTGCTAGAAATGATGTATAGTTTCTTGTTCCCGAGACAGATGAGATGAACATCATTGGATCTAAATGGGTATTCAGAAACAAGCTGGATGAATCTAGTGTAATTACAAGAAACAAGGCAAGGCTTGTGGCTAAAGGTTATAATCAAGAAGAAGGCATAGATTATGGTGAAACATTTGCTCCAGTTGCAAGATTAGAAGCTGTAAGGTTGTTGCTGGCCTTTGCTTGTATGAGTGGATTCAAATTGTTTCAAATGGATGTCAAGAGTACTTTCCTCAATGAGATCATCAATGAAGAAGTGTATGTTGAGCAACCATTGGGCTTTGAGGATCATCAACATCCCAATCATGTTTTTAAGTTGAAAAAGGCACTATATGGGAGAGCTTGTAGCTACCATGCAAAGTGAGTTTGAAATGTCCATGATGGGAGAGCTTTCATTCTTTCTTGGACTGCAGGTTAAGCAATCAAAGGATGTGATTTTCCTATACCAATCAAAGTATTGCAAAGAAATCCTCAAGAAATTTGAGATGGAGTGTTGCAAAGAAGCTAGTACACATATGCCTTCAAGCTGCTATATGGATGCAAATGCTGCTGGAAAAGGGGTAGATCAAACAAAATATAGAGGTTTAATTGGTTCTTTATTCTATCTCACAACAAGTAGACCGAATATCATGTTTGTCGTGTGACTTTGTGCAAGATATCAAGCAAATCCAAAAGAATCTCACCTCAAGGCTGCAAAAAGAATTCTCAAATATCTAATTTACATGTCTTCTCATATAATTTAATATTTATTAAAATTTCATGAATATATAAATAATAAAAATGAAAAATGTGGATACATCGCGTGCTTGTGTTTCCACCGGTATAAATAAATAAAATTAAAAAATATATTATCTTAAAGTCTTGAAAAACATAATACCTTGATTTTTAAATTTATTAAATTTTATAAATAAGGTCAAAATTTTCTTACATCTCCTCTCGAAAATCCACATTAAAAAAATTAGAAAAAGAACAGTACTATACATGTACACACACCCGAATACCAATTTGTAAATATTAAAAAATTATTTATATGAATTTAAAAATAAGTTTTATCGTAAAATAATCACACAAAGTTTTTATTTATTATTAAATCGACAATGGATGTTTTTCTAATATTGACTCTTACGATAAACATTTACATGATTAAGAGTTATAGGGCATAAACTAATTCAGAAGAACCATATATAAGAAATAGAGCAAATAATTGTTAGTTATATTTTTACACTATAATAAATTATTAAATAATAATTAATTTAGAGAAAGTTAAAAACAGACAGAAAAAAACTAACAAGAGAACACAGGCATTGGAATCGAAGCAGGGAAGCGAGTGAATTATGGAAGACGAAGGAAGCCATGTACGTGAAAGGTCATTAGCAGCACCTCTCATATTTTTGATTGTTGCTGCTTTTCAATTTGCATACTATTGCCTCGATCACGTTGCGAAGGTATCATTCTAACAATTGTTATTTAATTGAAATTTGAAACGAAAACAATGTTATACCCATTCTCACGATGAACCTTATAAATTCAAATGTCATATACCGTCCATTCTCATAAACTAATTAGAGGATCGATTGATGGTGAACTTTCGTTCCTTTAACAAAACCTTATGGCATTAACATCTATGCGTATGATTTTCCAGCAGAGTGGATCCGATAGAGAAAAAGAAGATCGGTTGCGTGCAGAAATAAAACAACTTTTGAAGGAGGCAAGTTCAATGTCGCAGTAAGTAAGGCTTTATAACCAATGTTTCCTCTGCTGAAAATAAAGGGGGTGGTCCTCTTTTGGAACCCTTTCTTGTTTTGAGTTGGTGTTATCGTTTGCATTCGTTAATATTTTGCAACACTTATGTTTTGGGGTTGATAATTTGAAATCAAAGGATAAATCAACAAATTTGTGGAAAGTCTGACAGTAAAATTACATGCTCAATAAAAGAGAACAAGGAATGAGAAAAATTGAAGTGATCTTCGACAGAGACGTATTGATATTCACTACAATATTGAAGTTCATTTCAATTTTGAAAAAATAAAGTTAATAAGAAATATTTGGCATTATTTAGACTAGTAGAACAAAGGAGTAAAGTCAAGGCCAACTATGAAACTATTGATAAATTCAAATAGAGAAATTAGGCGGATAGGAGGAAGAAAAATTAAATAGCATAAGTAGAAATCAGTGAAATGGGAGATGACTGTAAGATATGATTGCAAAATTTATGGTGTGGTGTGTCTCTTTTTATCCTCTCAGGCCATCAACATTTGCACGAGCAGCAAAACTCAAAAGGCTGGCAACTGCTAAGGAGAGGGAACTTTCAAAGTGTGAGTTTATTTCTTGTTGCAAGTTTTCTACTTTTCCTATTTTATTTCGTGCAAAAGCAATGAAGTGTATATTGAGAAAAACCAATTGTTGTTATCTCTCTTATCAATAAAAATTTCTCAGAAGCTCTGGATAGCTGTTTAATATGGCTGCAATTAAGTTGCAACTTTTGACCCATCATTGCTCCATATTTCCAATCGTGCCTCTCTTAGTTTACTTACTCTAATGAGTTTTCTATATTTATCTAATAGTTTAATTAGGAGATTTTGCTTATAAAAACACATTGCTTGGTGTGTATCAACTGAATTAAAATTAATTGTAAAGTTTTCTTTCTACTTTCTGATGAGTGTGTGACTGTTGTACTTCCTACAGTGTAGATTAAGACATTGCAAAGTTCAACTTTAAATTGACAAAAATGATATGTGTATCAGTTTATGTGGACTTTACAAGCACCATGCATATAAAACCAAAGTTGATGAACGGATGAACAATGCAAGGTTATCTCAATTTTTGCAGTAAATAGTAAATATACTCTATGCTACATGAGTAAGAATCTCCTTAAAACTACAACAATATGTGTATATTTAGTGGTGATTGAAAAACAAATGTGATTAAATGTATTATATGAGTGTATATTATGTACCTATAAAGAAAGTTTGAATAAAAAACTTAATTTAAATTCATTTTCTTGAGTTCGTTAAGTTATAGTTCAAAATATTATGCAGATCGACATTCAAGTCACAAAGATTATGCTGTATATTCAAAAGTGGTGCTGATATTTAAGGTATCTTCAGAAGTGTGTGTATGTTAACAAAATTTCTTGGTAAAGGTTTATAAGACACTACTTTTTGACTTTGCCATGTAGTATTTAACATATGCAATGCTGCTTATGTGGTTTTGGCGTGTTCCTGTGGCTAGCGTACATCGGCAACTTGTGCAACCATTTGGTAATGCAATAATGACTGAATAGTACTTTGATTTACTAAGTTGCTTATTTAACCCTTTCATTCATCTGGATAAGATCTGCAGACTTTGTAGTATGCGATATAAAAATCAGCTTTTAATTGTAACTTGTGAATTTCTGAGAAAGAAGAAATAATAAGGGGCTTTTGCTTTGACTTCTGAACATATTTTACACTCTTTGTAGGGAGCTTGTTATCATGGAAGTCCGGAGGAGTTCAAAGTAACAGTGCCCCGGTAACTATTATTGTTAATACCTTTTTCCCTTTCTTGGTATTATTTTTTTAACTTTGAGGAATCTTTGGATTGGGAGTCAAAAACTAATCGCTTAATGTGCATGGTTGCCATGATGTCATCATTTTTGAAGTGCAGACTTTGGTTACTACTACTATTAGTCATAGGATTTAATTCAAAGAAACTTGTTTTTTAAGATTAAAATGGTGCTTTTTTTGTGTTGATTACCCAAAATTACATTTTGAAAAACTTTTTTAGCTTTATCTTACAATTTAAATACGTGTTTAAAAGTTTAGGATAATGCATGAAAGTTTCTTAATATGTTCATAGCTTGTTTTCCTCTTATTTTAATCAAATTTCCAAAATAACTTGTAAACAATTAGTTTGAACTTATATTTTTGGTAAATATTACAATTTATATAAAATTAGTTTAAATTTACTTCTTTTTAAATTATAAAAAATAGTTATATATAAGTGATTACCAAATAAGAACTTGTTCAATAATTATTTAATGAAGTAAAAGAAACTAGTTATTTTTTAAAATATATTTAGTTACTATTAATATAAAATAAAATCGACTAATGAAATAAACTCTTGCTAGCAGAAAAATGACTAAACTTTTGGCAAAATTCGTATATCATTCGAATCATTTTTTTCTATTAGTAGTAAAATATGAGGAGAGTTGGGAACTATTTTTATTTGTTTTTATATTTATAAGATTATAAGATTTTCGTTATTTTTTTTGGAATTTAGAGTTGTTTCTAATTGACTCTTTTTATCATTGCAGATTGGGATAATATCTTGGTTAGTAATATGCGCAAGAGTTTGCAGATTTGTCCGTAGAGCTTATAGCAAATAAATAACATTTTTTTGGATCATTTTTATAGTGTTTTCAATTGAAAGTAAAATAAAAAATAAAAAATATCAGGCCTAGTTTTGAAGTAGAATGAAGATGTGGGTGTTTCTTCCTGCACTTTCATATATTTTTCTTTTACCTCTATGAATTTTCATATTTCTAAAAATATCTCTCTATAATATTTTGAATTATATAATTTTTTTTAAAATTTGTAATTAGCTTTCGGATTATATAATCTGAAAGTCTTCTTCTTTTAGATGCATGATTAGTTTCTGGATTATGTAATCTGAAAGTTTTTTTTTAAATATGTGTCCGGATTACATAGTCCAGAAACTACTCTATGAAAGTGGCACAAGAAGGTTAAAAAAGTATTTTCACAAGGAGTGCCATAAAAATAATCTATGGAAGTGCAGGAAGAAAGAGTTTGAAGATGTTTGTGTTAAATAGATGCCGCAATTGTAAGAAATTCGGTCTCGTGTTTCTCTTTCATAATAATAAGAGAGATGGAGAAGGTTTTTTTAGCTTCTAATAACACCTCTCTACTAATATATTCACCCATCCTTCCTTACTAACCAAACCTTAGGGGAAAAAACCCCAAAAAACTTATTAAAATTTTATCCACCCTTTTATATACATCCTAAATGAATATCTTTAATTAAATAAATTTTAACATACAAAACAAAAATTCTTACAGAAATTGACATTGAATTTTTAAAATTCAATGTTAAAATAAAAAATTATTTTATCTTTTACTATTTTAATTTTTTAAATTAGATTTTTAAACAATAAATTTAAATATTATTTTTTTAAATATATATTTTAAACAACAAGTTTAAATATTAATTTTATAAATAAAAACATTAAGGTAAATAAAAAATTAGAAATTTAAAATATGAAATTGAAATATAACATAAGGTGTGAATATTTGTAAAAATAAATACACTTAATTTTTTTTATTAAACATTCTATATATGTTTTACTAAATGGTGCATATTTTGAATATGTTATTTTATCAAAAAATTTACAATTTTTTTCTAAATTATTCTTTCTAGTAGGAATAAAACATTTACATATAAAAACTTAACATTTCAGACAAAAAACATTAAAGTGAAATAGTATAGTTTTAAATTATTCTTTCAAAATCTCTCTTTTTTTTAATAAAATAATTTTTGACGAGGTCTTTTTTTATGTTAAAAAATTATGTGAAATTTCAATTTTTTTCAGTCTATATTTAAAATAATTCATTTAGAAATTTCCTAATATAATCAATTATTAAAGATTTAATTTTCAAGTCCTTCTTATTTTTTTCATTTTGAATAACTTCACAAATTTCCTAAAAAAAAGTTTAAAACATGAGAGCATGAGCATGGAATTGATAAGCATGAAAAAGCATGAAATTGAAATTAATAAGCATGAAACTAAAATTCATAACATGAAATTGAAAGCGGTTGTGTCCATAATTTTTAGATTATTTATTGTGATGAATTATAACATTTTTTTAATAAAATTTTAAAATAAAAAAAATCTGTTTTATATTGTATTACTTAAAAGATAAAATATATAATGATATTGTAAGTTAAATCATTAGTACATATAAATTAGTATATATAAATTAAGTTTTAATTATTAATTAGTTCAGTAGACATATTAATTAATTAATTAAAATTATATTATTATACAAAATTAAAATGAGGTTTTAATTAGTTTAGAACTTATATTTTTGGTAAATATCACAATTTATATAAAATTGGTTTAAATTTACTTATTTTTAAATTATAAAAAATGAGTTATATTCGGGTGTAGTAAAAAATCGCTGTTGCCGAATGTGAAATATTTCTTAAGAAAATATTATCATTTCATATCTATTTTTGTCAATAATTATAAAATATATCATTTTATTTTTAATTTATCTTTTGTTTTTTTTTTTTGAAAATGTCTTTAGGCTGAAAATAATTATTAGTAACTATGATAAAACAATAAAATATACAATTTTGCTGTAGAAACAGTTGATGAATGTTATTGAATGGCAAATATAAAAAAAACTAAATATGTTAACACCCCTCTCTCCCTCCCCCTCAAGTTGGGGAATAGATATTTGTCAGGCTCAACTTATATTTGAGAGTAGAGAATTGTGCGGAAGCAAATGGCTTGGTGAATATGTCAGCAACTTGCATGGCAGAAGTAATTGACAACAGTTTGAGAAGACTAGAGTTAAGTTTTTCACGAACTAGGTGACAATCAATTTCGATGTGTTTGGTGCGTTCATGAAAGACTTAATTGGATGTTATTTGAAGGGCAGATTTTTTGTCATAGTACAGGGTTGCATGCTGGGAGAGAGGAAGATGTAAATCCTAAAGGAGGTAAGACAACCATTGTAGCTCACATGTAGTGGTGGCAAGGACTCTATACTCGGCTTCGGAGGAGTTGCGGGAGATAGTTGGCTGCTTCTTTGATTTCCATGATATTAGGGAGTCTCCTAAGTAGATGGAATATCCAGTGACAGATTTGCGTGTGGTAGGACTAGTTGTCCAGTCAGAGTCACTAAAACCACAAAGGTGAAGTGAGCTAGTATGAGAAAAATATAGTCCTTCACCAGGGGTGCCCTTGAGGTAACGCAAAAGATGTGAGACAGCTTGTTGATGATGAGTTGTGGGTGCAGATATGAATTAGCTTAAATTGTGGATAGCGAGGGCGATGTCAGGTCGTGTGTTGGTTAAGTAGATTAGAAGTCCAAGGAGTCTTTTGTATTGGGAAGTTGCATCAGCATCAAGAGGGGTGCCTTGATTGGGAGAGAGACGAGAGGTATGAGTCATAGAAGTGGCCATAGGTGGCACAGGTGCAGAGTCAAGCATGCCAATTTCGTGAAGAAGATCAAGAGTATACTTGTGTTGACTTAAATGAAGACCAGAACTGTTGCGAGCAATTTCCAGTCCCAAAAAGTAAGTGAGATGACCTAAATTTTTTTATCTTGAAGTGATGGTGAAGGGATGCAATAATTGTATTAATTTCCTCCGTGTCATCACCAGTTAAGACCAAATCATCAACATAAACAAGAATAACAGTGAGTTTATCGTTATTATATTTAAGAAAAAGAGAGTGACCAGCAGCAGAAATAGAGTAATTATTTGATAAAAGAAAAGTAGAAAGCTTGGCGTACCATTGGCGACCAGCTTGACGGAGGCCATACAAAGATCGTTGAAGCTAGCAGACATGCTGGAGAGAAGGAAGAGAGAGGCCAGGTGGGGGGTCATGTATACCTCTTCATGGAGATCACCATGAAGAAAGGCATTATTGACATCAAGTTGTTTTAAAATCCAATTTTTGGTAGTGGCAACAGCAAAGAGAAGGCGGAGGGTAGTGAGTTTAGCAACAGGTGCAAAAGTGTCTAAGAAATCAAGTCCTTCAAGTTGGGTGAACCGTTTGACAACAACTCTAGCTTTGTGGCGCTCAACAGTGCCATCAGAATGGTATTTGATTTTATATACCCATTTACAAACAATAGTTTTCTTTCCTTGAGGAAGAGGGGTAAGTTGCCAAGTATTGTTAGAAGCAAGAGCTTGAAGCTCATCTTGCATGGCAGATTGCCAAGAAGCATGTTTGGAGGCTTCATTATATGTCTGAGGTTCAGGATGAGAATTGATAGAGGAAATAATATTTCTAAAATTGGAAGATAAGGAATTATAAGACAAGTAATTATGAATAGGATATCTAATACTTACAGTGTTAGTTGCAGTGTGGAAATCCGCAAGATAGGCAGGTTGTCAGTGAGAACGAGCTGATCTTCTTGGAAATTGGGGTGAGGTGCTTCCTGGAGATGGAGGCGATGATAATTTTGGTGGAGGTGCAATGTTGGATGCAGGAGCAGAGACACTATTTGCTGGAAGATAAGAGGATAATGAGCCTAGTGGAGAGACAATATTGGGTGCAGGAGTAGAGGCACATGCCTGGGCAGGAGGTGCAATATCAGGAAAAAAAAAATCAAAAGCAGAATTATATGCATTAGAAATAGGGAGAGATAAAGTGTTAGGGTCCTTAGGCAAGCCACTGTCCAATTTATATGGAAAGTGGTTTTCATGAAAGATTACATGTC